>Ga0325405_1004516_pt1 | contig 14181 bp, 10 predicted proteins | sample PopdelMetagenome_21_FD_205663 | JGI IMG/M metagenome (GOLD analysis project Ga0325405, IMG submission 205663) | Populus deltoides microbial communities from Bellville, Georgia, United States - Xylem-Control-R2 | ecosystem: Host-associated > Plants > Phyllosphere > Stem > Wood/Secondary xylem... | reverse complement strand
TTACCCAGTCAAGAAGACAAACATTTTCGTTCTCTGGCCTGTAACTTGAGTTGCTCTTTCCACTGACAATTTCTAAGGCGACAACCCCAAAACTATAAACATCTGCTTTATCTGTTAGATAGCCCCATAGTGCATATTCTGGAGCCATATATCCTCTGAAATATATATATTTTTAAAAAATGCGGAATTAGTGCCCTTCAGTGACTTGAGGAGTATTACAATAAACTTCAGGAATTAAATTAGTCTCAAAACAACTTACATAGTTCCAGCAACTCGAGTGCTAATATGAGTGTTCTCCTCTTCATTGAGCTTAGCTAGTCCGAAGTCTGATATCTTGGCATTTAGATCTTTGTCCAGTAATACATTTGTACCTTTAATGTCCCTGTGAACAATCCTGATTGCTGATCCTTCATGGAGAAATGCTAAACCTCTGGCTATTCCAACACATATCTTATATCTTGTTGGCCAATCCAGCATCAGAGCACTTGTTTCGGAACCTGCTCCTAATAGGATTGTTGATAAGATCATTTCATGTTTGCTAGTTGATGCAGCGTTATAAAAAATATTTTTTACTGGAAATTTATCAACAAATGCTACTATGGTTACCAAAAAGTGCACGAGAGAGGGAGTTGTTTTCCATGTACTCGTACACCAGAAGCAACTGGTCTCCTTCAATACAGCATCCATAAAGCCTTACAAGATTGGGATGCTGTAAACAAGATATCATGCCTATTTCGTTCACAAATTCACGGTTTCCTTGCCTGGATTTTGGAGATAGCTGCTTAACAGCAATAATAGTACCGTCTGCTAATTCACCCTGCATTGGAAGTCAATCACGCATCTAAATTCTTTAGTGTTTTTGGGGCGGATTCACCCATGCATGATTCCAATAATAAAATTGTGATAATATCAAAAATTCATTAGATGACAAACCTTGTATACGGATCCAAAACCACCCTCTCCAATCTTGTTTTCTGAATTGAAATTGTCTGTGGCCGCTTTTAGCTGCCTCAAGGTGAAGGAACCAGTTTTCAAATCTAGCCCTTTAAGCTCTGCACGTAGAAGTTGGTATGGAAGGATGACAGTCAGGAGACATATCGTGAAATAATAGAAATGCTTGAACATCATGTATCCATGCACTACGCGCATTCTTTAGTGTGATTCGCCATTATTTAGAAAATTAAGAGAAGACTCAGTGTGCGGAAATGACTGATTTTACAATACCTCGTTCTCTTGTGTATTTGTCTCCATAGCAGAGCTTCCAATAAATGACACCCATTACCAAGAGAATAAGGAACGCTGCTGAAGTGACAACTCCGATCACAATAGGTTTCTTACTTGCTTCCTCAGGTTCTGATATTAAATAAAATTGCAAACGCAAAGAGGGCTAAACATCCCATCAAATGGATAATAAACATTAACTCTGTAAAGACACCGGACCACTATAGTACAGTTCAATTCTCACCTTCACAATAAATTCTGTTACCTGAAAAACCACAGGTCACGGAAAGATTCTTAGATGGGATAATGAAGTGAGTGGAAGAAGCTTACAGTTATAGTGACAACAAAAATCAGGCTAATCACTTATGCAGATTGGTTTATAAGAAAAATTTAATCTTGTTTCACATTCTCTCAGCTCTTTCCTACAGATGCAGTCCAAGTCTCGGGGATGCTCAACTAATATTTAGTACAAGATACGATATCTTAACATCAGTTAGGGGAGGAAAAAAAACCCAGAAAGCTCAGAAAATTGAAATAGAAATGAATTTAATGGTGTCCTTCTATTGTATAACTTAAACTCCTTGAAGTCTGTAAGTTTCAAATGAGAGGCAGAAAAAGAACATGTAACATACCTGAACATACGGATATAGCAGAAATTAGAGGACCATAATTTCCTCTTGTTGGAATGCTAGTAGTGCCTTTTCCAGCCCAGTATAATCGGATCTCCAGGGTACGGTCTGTCACAGTGGTGTTGAATGCTCTTGTGAAATTTCTGTTAGATCCTTTGGCTTCCTCTGTGAAGTTAAAATCCTTTCGCACTTGTATTCCCTAGAACAAAGTTTCCTACTCAAAAGGGTTCCTTAGAAAAAAAAAAAAAAAAGACATCCACAATCTCTTCGGAAGGAAAAGATAATTAATTACCTGAATGTAAATATCAAAAACACGCCTTGCAACTTTGTTGTACAGTTTTTCATCTGTGAATTGTATCTCAGCAAAGTGGAGTCTGACAGAGTAATCCCCATTTTCTAGACAATATCCATAATAAGTGAGAGAGATGGCAGCTCTGCGTGCTGTTGTATACAATCCAAAGTCAACCAGAGAAATATTAGAATTTGATTGAAGCGTATATCTGTCATGATTGAAGTTTTTATCATCCATGAAATCTCCTGTGCTGCTGAATCCCCAGTTTGATCCTAATTTATAATAACTCCTTGCAGCAGCATTACTTTCACTATCTTGATCACCTTCATACCAGATTCTCCCATTCTTTATATCTTGTCCACCACAGTTTATATGGAATGAACGATAATCTGCAGCACATAAAACTAGTATACCATTAGACATGTTTCAATTTTCCTTTTTGTCATACTTATAGAAGCATATCAATGGGGAATGAGTTTACTTTACTAAAAGCTTCAAAACTATGATTAGTCACTGGTCAACACTTCATCAAGTGGCTTGCCACTGTTAGATGAGTTCAACTCAATGAATGACCTTCTGTCAACACGTTTTGATGTATAAATTTTCCAACAAAGTGACCATGAATTGACCTTATTAGTTTTTCGAGATAGAATCTAATTAAAAAGCTAACAATCATCAATGTCATTCAAACATTGAAGTACACGCACACAAATAAATTTAATGGCACAATCAGATTTTATGAAGTGCACAAGTACTTATTATGAAAAAAAAACATACATTTTGGGCACCGAGATATCTCTGAGCATGGAAGAAGATCGCTTCTGTATATCATGGAAATTATAGTATGTTAGAATAATAAATGGTTTTGTAGATTGAATTCTAAGAATCTGAAAACATGCTTAAAAAATTGTATCTCTCAAGGAAAATATTCAAGATGTGTTTGCTCTTTTAAAAAATGATAAGCATTATACTCCGAGCATAAATTAATTCTGGATATCTATCTATTCTGCTTAGGTAGGATTTAAAGATGTAGTATAGTTTATTATTTAGTTACAATATCACATACAGCAGAATCTCTATTGCTAAATTTCTTCTCCAGAAATATAAATACGAAAAATTAACATTGCAGTCCACAGAGTATAAAAGAAGAGCCTTACAAGTTATTATAGCTGGACGAGCTTCGAAACCAGTTTATATTATTCCTGATTTATAAACTCAAATCATTCAGTTTCAAAATCACCAAGAATATCCCAACTCAAAAATTTATGAACATCCTTACTCGTTACTGCCGCTGCATCTTGGTGACCGTGAAAAGTTATTGTACGAAACATCACTGGAAAAGATCAAGAAAATTATAAATCTAAATACATACTTCCACAAGGTTAACAAATAAAGAAAATATATAAACTTCATATAATGGTTTTTCTTTTATTGATGGTGATGGCTTGGATGACTAAGATTTAATTGTTTTAAAGGGAAATGGTTTATTAATTTTATTTAGAATTGATCTGCTAGTATTTAAAAAGCTGCTACTACTATATATATATTTCTCTTTTTTTTTTTTTCGGATTGTTTAGCCAACAACTAGCTGCTTTTGGTTGTGTTAGCTATATTTTGTTTTTTTTTTCTCCATGCATGTTGATGTTAAAGCTCAAAATCGAATTTTGGTGATGATTGTCAAACGATTGAAATTTCTTAGTTTCAATCCCATACTAGAAAATTATCAAACAACAATATAATTATTGACGGAATATTTTTTGGTTGGTAATATTCAATGAAAAAAGTAACGAAAACTATCCATCGGACATATCGACTTAATTTGCAACAAAATATATTTTGTCGATAATTACCGATGGAATTTTCAATAAAATAAAATAATTAAAAAATCAAACAATATTTTGTTAGTAACTCCACCGGTAATATGACACGTCATATTATTTGCTGATGGATTTAGCAATGAAAATATTACATTGCTAGTATTCGTTGGTGATTTCATCGACAAATTTAAATGTGTTAAAATTGACAACAACCTCACCTCTCTCACCTCACTTAAATTTTATTGAGGATTATTCACTTTAAGTAAGCAAATTTATCCCTTTTTATTTGAACTTAATTTTAAGATGTTGATTTTTTTCATATTTTTTTATAGTATATGTATTTTGTTTGGTTGTGTACTTGTTTTATAATTTTTTTTCTCATACAAATTTGTTATATAGATTTATGATTTGTACATGTTAGGATTTGTTTTAGATTTTATAAAATTATATTTTTTTGTAAATTGATGAAACTTATATTGAATTTTTGACTTGGGTGTTTTGTGATGAAATAAATAATGGCTTATTTAACGAGTTTATTTTATATTTTATCAATTTTATTGCCGAGTTGAAATTTTTGGTAAATGTGTAGAAATTTGAATTTATGTAGATAATTGATTATGAATTAAGAGTTCTATTAAAATAGATTGAATAAGTTTGCACTAAATCAATATTTTTGCAAATTATTTAGTTAATACAGTTCATTAATACTTGTTGTCATCATTATTTTATATAGGTTTGATATAAGTAATGGATGGTCATTTATGGATGTATACAGATTTACCCTAATAGTAGTAGAGGATGGATTATTATAATGAGGTTTAGAGTTTTATTAATTACGTACTATCTAATCCGAGAAATATTAGTAGAGGGGATATTAGATGTCCATGCAAGAGGTGTAACAATAAAAAAAAATTCTCGATCCATATATTGTAACGATGCATCTTCTACAAAAAGAATTCATGTAGAAATACTTGTGTTGGTATGCATACTAAGAACCATATGTTCTTCACGATATAGTGGTAGAAAGGATGGTTGTGTCAACTTCTAGTTCTAACAATTTGCATGAAGTTGTAGATGACAATAGTAATCCTTATAGGAATATGGTTATGGATATGATTGGAATGAATCAAGGTCATGCCGATCATTGTTCAATCGTAGATAAAGAACTTAGTGCAAACACGACCAGATTTTTTTATTTTTATGAAAGATTCTAACGAACTATTATAGAATAGTTGCACAAATCACAGTAAATTATCAATTATTACACAGGTGTTCAACATCAAGTCAGATCATAGGTTAAGTGAGGCTATTTATGACAGAATTGTCAAATGAGTGAGAAGCATTTTACCTGATAGAAACAGGCTAAAAGAGAATTTCTATGCTGCTAAGTTTATGATGAAACCCCTCGGTTTAGGATACTAGAAAATTGACTTGTGTATAAATTTCTGCATGTTGTACTACCTTGAAAATACAGAGTTGACCAAGTACAGAACATGTCAACATTCTTGTTATGAACCCATGACTGGTAGGGGAAGGACTCTTGTCTCACATAAAAAAAACTTAGATACTTCCCAATCGTACCTAGACTATAGAGGTTATTCATGTCACTAAAGACAACAACATGACATGGCAACAATCACATAATGCGATGGATGAAGTGATGGTGCACCATTCCGATGGTGAAACCTGTAAACACATCAACAATGTTTTTCATTAATTTTTAGTGGAGATAAAGAACGTATGTCTTGGGTTATGTACAGACGGATTCAATCCATTTAGGTTATTTGTTGCTTCTTATTTTTATTGGTCGGTGATACTCATGGTTACAAGTTGCCACCAGGGATGTATATGAGGCCAGAGTTTATGTTTTTTTATCTATAGTTGTTGTAACCCAATTTTGGCTCATTGGCTTTTTAATTTAATTTTACAGGGTTTAAAATGTAAAATTAAAATATCAGAGATTTATTTCGATGAAAAGTGTGATTTGTCAACTTGCGTGAAAACTAGGGATTACAATATACTTTTGTCATTCTATCATTATCTTCAAGATAATCCATATCTTCAAGATAATGATAGTTATCCGCTTTTAAATTTTATTCTTAATCAAATTCAAACTTCAAAAAAGAGAATGAGTTTGATTGAAACTTTGTTTCTCACACATGAAAGGGACTCTGGCACTATAAATACAGACCTCAGTGATGCAAAAGAGGGGGATGAGAGAGAAACCCTAAAAGAGAGAACCCCTAAAAGAAGAGACCCAGAGGAGGCCATTACCAGAAACTCTAAAAGAGAGAAACATAAAAAAAAAGGGCGGCGAACCCTATACTAGCCGCCGCCCCCCTTAACCCTTTTTTTTAGCCTAGTCTCCCTCGACTTCGCCTCCAGCAGCCGCACACCTAGGTAAGTTCCCTTCCTTCCTTGCTAAAATAATTAACTGGTTACTGTTGCATGCATGCATGAACCTTTCACGCATGGCTGGGCTAGATCTAGCAAAAAGAGAAAAAAAAAAAGAGTGGGCCGGGTCTGGGCTTTAGGCCTAACCGATCCAAATTGTGTTTGCTAAGGGTGTGCTTGGCAAAACACACCCTTATGCCTTGGCCATAATTTTTATGCCCATTCTAATTTGATATTTGACCAAACGAACCTCTTTTTGATATAAGAAAATTCCAAAAACATTTGGCGGTCTTCGCTGATTTATTTGTGGGCCCCTCACACTTTATTTTTTTTTTCTTTGTGCTTATATTTTTTTAGCTATGTGCTCAATCTGTGGACTATTACTGTTAAATGCAATTATGTCGTGCAATGTTTTTTTACTTCCATCTAAAAAGGGCAAATAATAATAAAGGATAAACAAGAAAAAATATGACATAGAAAATTTCTTCTTCAAATTTATTTTTTGCGAAAATATTCACTGACGCTAGAGTTAGGAGTATCGTATTTTTTGGATTTGTGTGATATTTACCAATGCCAGAGTTGGAAATATTCGTAGGAATTGTTCACTGACACCTGAGTCAGGAACATGAAAGGAAGAATTAAAAAAGGGAAAAAGGAGAACAAATTCTTAGCAATTTTAGACAAAACCAGCAATGCAGCCTGCCTTAGGTAGGATGCTTAAGGGGTGACAGCATCTTTCCTTTTGCGTAACCAGTCCCGTACCATAGAATCTCTGTTGACCAGTTAGGGTTCCTAGTGACTATAATACTAGGTGGCGACTCCTTGAACTAGACATTTTCCCCTAAAAGAACAAAATGTCAGATATATGTTCTTTTTTTTCAATCGAGTGTTAATTTTTAATCGGTCGCCGCGATGTCCGGGTGTGACAAAAGTCATACTAGGTCCTAATAGTTCAGGTTAGAATATAGATGTTTATCTTCGATCGTTGATTGATAAGTTGAAGTAGTGGTCATTCAAGGCTTTGACTTATGATGTATCGAGGAAACAAAAAAAATTTATGAAGGTAGCTTTGATGTGGACTATCAATGAGTTTTCAACTTATGAAATGGTTTATAGATGGAGCATACATGAAAAACTAGCATGTTCATTCTGTATGGAAAATAACAAGGCATTCACGTTAACAAACAGCGGTAAAATGTCTTTTTTTTAATGTCATTGGTAGTTCTTGCTAACGGATCACAAGTTTAGAAAGAATAGAAAGGACTTCTTATTAGCAGAGTTAAAGGGATGTTGCATCATCGCTTCTTTTAGGTGAATAATTATATAACGTGGTGTCAGAGTACAGTGACAATAAGTTTGATTTTCAATCGGGTAAGTAGAAGTTTTCTGGTTTTGGTTTGACCCATAATTAGGTAAAGTGAAATATTTTTTGGGAGCTTTCTTCCAATATTCTTTGTAATAACCTTGATGTCATGCATATAGAAAAGAACGTGTTTGAGAACATTTTCAATACAGTTATGGACATGAAGGGGAAGACAAAGGACATCATGAAGAAAATAAGGGATATATATATTTGTTTTGTTATCGTAAAAATATAAAGTTGACATATGTTGGGTCATGGGTTGCAAAGCCCAAAACCGGCTTCGTCTTGTACAAGAATGTATAGTTACTTGTCTGCTAATGACTTAAAAGTCTATGTTTTCTCAATGGACATGCCTCGAGCATACCAAGCTTGGTGAATTTGGAGGATTGCAGATTTTATGGAATGAAAAGTCATGACCGTCATGTGTTTATACAAACACTCATTCCATTAGCTTACTAGATTTATTGCCAAATAGGATATGAAATGCACTCATGAAGACCAATTACTTTTTTAGAGATATATGCTTCAACAAGTTGCAGACACAATACATGGAGCGGCTTGAAATGAATATCGTCCATATAATATGCAAACTTGAGATGATATTCCCTCCATCATTTTTCAACTGGATAGAGCATCTACTCTTACATTTATCGTTTGAGGCAAAAGTCGAAGGCCTAGTCCAATATAGATGGATGTATCTATTCGAGATATTAAGGTTTACACATATATCGTAATTAAAATTTTATTGTCTTTCTTTGCATATTTCAAAACATTCATTTAATATCATGCAGGTACTTGTTCAACCTTAAGAGAAAAGTAGAAAGCAAGGCACATGTTAAGGTTTTGATATGCGAGACCTATATTCTTAAAGATATCTTAACATTTATCTTATACTATTTTTAGCCTCAATTGAGAACAAGAATCAAACTCATTCCAAGAAATGACAATGATGGAGAAGTGCCTTCGAGTGAGAACTTGTCAATATTCTTTGATCATGGATGACCCATACAAAAAAATATTGTGAGGGAAGATACTTGTCAGAAATAAAATTCAGACAAGCACATAATTATATGCTATTTAACTGTAATGAACTAAGATATTTTATTCAATAAGTATACTACTTATCATGTCATTATTTTCAAACAATCTATCTCTTATAATATCATAAATTAATACATTATTGAATTCCTCGCATGCAACAACATCAATATTTACTGGCTCAAAACTCATAGCTGACTAAATCCTAAATCTTTCGATTATAAGATGAACAATTTTTCACATAGTTAAAAACACATGGAAGTACTGTTTAATTATTCTTATCTCTCAGGATAATTAATTTCATTACACATTTCTCATTAAATATTCATGGTTGTACTTCATTTACCAGGTTTATTAATTAGGAGGGAATGCTAGTGTTACTTTGTCTTTACTAAGTTCGGGTCTTGAAAGATAAGTGAAGTGCTACAACAAGAATTCCATCAATGCACATGTGTTTGATACTAAAGAATATAGGTAGGGTAGAAAGACATATAACAATGGGGTTTGTGTTAAGGGATTGACTTCTAATGAGTTTGAAATTGACTACTATGAGAAGTTGGAAGATATCATTGAATTGCAATATCATAGCGAGCATAATAAAGTATTTTATTCAAATACTATTGGTATGACACCACTAACAGAGGAATCATAGTAGATTCTCATCATGGTTTGGTCAAAATTAATTCAAATGCTAGACTCCGCAATGTCGATGATGTCTTTGTTTTTGCCAAGTAATGCTAGTAAGTTTATTACACATATACTCCGTCCTTTAAAAAGGATTGTTTAAGAGCTGATTGGTTATCCATAGTGAAAACCAAACTTAGGAATTGTGTCGAGGTTGTTCAGGATGGCAACGATGAATTAATTGTGGGAGATGATGTCTTTCAACTTAGTGAGTTAGTTGATCCAAATCAAGTTGCTCTGTCTAATGACTTAGAAACAAAATTCATATTTTTGCATCGCCGAGAATATTTTTATTGATGTTGAGACTAAGGAATCGAATGATGTTTTGAGTTCTAGCGAAAATACACAAGATGATGAAGATGATAGTGACGAAATCAACGTACAAGATTGTGATGGAGATAAGGACGGGTCAATTGACAAAGAATAAGAGAATTCTAATTAATTTGCACAACATGAATATGTAATGCCATGAAATATAATGTAATATTTATGGATGAAATTCACTTCAATATAATGACAATGATGTTAATTTATAATTGAATGACAATGAAATATTTATTTTATTATTGTGATGTGAAACGGTGTTATTGTGTTGTGTGTGCAACTGTGAATGTAACTATTTGAAGTAAGGAATATGATATAATTTAGCATCAGTTACTGTTTTAAACCGATAAAAATACCGACGGACTATATATTACATATAGGTATACCAATAAAATGTATCTGTCGATATATTCTAGAGACCATAATAATTGTTTTCATTCACTTTGACATTGTTCATGGTATTCATTACATACGAGTATACCCACAAAATGTGTTTATCGGTATATTACAGAGATACTGGGAATTGTGCCCCTTTACCCTAGCACTATTCGTGGTGTTTATTACATACGGGTATATCGACAAAATGTGTCCGTCGGTATATTCTAAAGACTATGGGAAATGTTCACTTCTTAATGCGGTGATAATTAATGATCTTTTGACTGTTCATTTTTTCCCCGTGAAATCACTAACGGAATGAAAAGTTATTGATAATATGTGAAAGACTTTTTGAATATTTTTGTTCAAGTTGAAAATTTTTCATTTGACTTTACAGACAAAATCACTTACGGAAATATAAAAAATATTAATATTTAATTGCTTATTGGTAATCCCATCGATAAAGACTAAAATAAAAGACCATAATCATGGCAGACGGCGCTTCATCTTTTTCTTTCTTCTTCTTTCTTCTTCTCTCACACACCTCTTTCTCTCTCTCGATCTTCTCCTCTCTCTCTCCTTCTCACCTGAAATCAAGCATTATCTTCTCTTCTCATCCTAAGGTATGTTGTTTCTTTTTTCATTTTTCTTCTTATTTTTCTTTTTTTAGGGTTTATTAACAATGTCTTTTCTTCTTTTTTCTTTCTTTTTAATTAAGAGCTAAAATAAAGCATGCCATTAAGGCAATAATTTTTCATTCCTTTTTATCCTTTTTTTGCAAATTTTTTTCATTATTTTTTTTTTCAATTTTATGTTCCTAATAATTTTATGAATTAATAAATGACATGAATTTTAGTTGTTATTGAAATAAGTTTTGCATTCTTTGTTGAATTTTAATTGTTTTTTGTTTCAATTTTGTTGTTCAATTTCAATTAAATGTGTTGGTTTAATTTTAATTGTTATTTTGAATTTATTCCATTTAGAATAATTTTTTGTAAATTAAGGATTAAAAATATTATCACTTAGAAATAATTGTGTTAAATTTTAGTTTTTGTTGAAATAATTTTTGGATTATTTTGTTGAATTTTAGTTTTTAGTTTTTCACTTTTCTTGTTCAATTTCAATTAAATGTGTAGGATTAATTTTAATTATTATTTTGAATTTTTTTAAATTTAGAATAATTTATTGTAAACTTATGATTAAAAATATTATCATGTAGAAAATAAAAATTTTCTATGTAATTGAATTATACTAAATTGTTAGAAGAAATTGAATAAACTCAACTGGTTTGAGGCATATATTAAGTGTATTTATAAGTTTAAAAATTTTGGGTAGTCTCCCGTATAAGAGAGATGCTGCTAATTTTTTTTTTAAAAAAATAGGAATCGCTACTAGTTTTTCTAGAAGCGATGCTAACAACCATGAGTCATTAGGTGTCAACCAATAACAGGCACCTAAGGCACAAACATCAACTCACGACGCGGGCTCGTCGAGTGCGAAGTAGTAATATCGAGGGGGGGTCCCTTCACAGCGGGATTCATTTACCCGCAAGTATGAAGCTCAATGGAAGGATGACATTTTAATGTAAGTTTGTTTTGCTTTCACAATGACATGTTTAATAATTTTTAAAAAAATAATATCATTTAATGAATACAATTTCAGGTTTACAAACATTTAGGTTGTAAGAACAATAACTTCGGTCATTAAATCATTGATGGAAATCCCATTGTTTCAATGAAGATAGGTTTTCAAACATCTTGAATGAAAACCTCAAGTCGATGCATGATTTTCAAGGTTCAAGGTTATTATTAACTTAAATATTTTTTAATGTTAATTTGGACCGTTTATTAAAATGACTGAAATTTTTCTTTTATAAATTTTTACTTTAAGAGAAAATCTGAATGGGAGAGAGCTGATAATAATTTTATGAGGAAGGTTTAGGATAATTACACTGCAATTAGGTAAGATCGAATTCAAGATAATGTTTTTACTCCAACTATTAAAATTTTATTTTTCATTTACTAACAGATAATTAATTTATATCATATAGGTTACATGATTTTTGGTATGAGACTAAAAAATAAGCCAAAAAATATGTGAAAGAAAGAGAGCTTCTAGGTTGAAATGACGTAACAGTTTAGAAGGATTTTAGATCGTCGTACATCTCAAAGGCTATATGGGCATAATATATTTAGCACGTGACGTCCACGCATTTCACTCGATAATAGGAACTTTTTAACTAAATCCAGTTTTTTTATTAGTTTTTTTTATAGATATATTGAATTGACAACATTTTTTATTGCAGGCAACAGTTGTTGTACTCGAGCCAAGCCCGATAAAAGTTTTTGTTGAAACGCATGTGCAAAGCGATGACCTTCAAAAAAAGGTTGTAGTAGTGATAGCCGAGCTCAACACTTTATGGTATGTTGGTTTTTAATTATTTTTTTCTTAAGTTATTATGTCCTTGAATTTGATCAATTTATTCTTTTCTTCCAAGGATACATATAATAGCCAGTTGAATGAGAGATACAGGGATGAGCTTTCAAACCATCCGGATATCGATCTAGATTTATGGTTGGAGGGAGGATTGTTCGGTGGAACTAATAGAAATCGAGTGTATGGACTCTCTAACACTATGACCGAAAACTTGTGGATGACCCATAGTGCTTCAGTCATTGGATGCTCGCAATCAATTCCAACCAGTCAAACTCTGGAGTTCGCAGCAATGTTAGACCCAACGGGTACAAGATCGGGACAACCCATCTTAATGATAAATATGAACGACTCATTGTTGTTTATGAAGAACTTCATCAATTGGTAGTGGAGATGAGATCAGAGATGGGTGGTTCATGTGCACCCCCTAATTGGCTCTACAGTCCCGGCAACAACTTGCCTCCTCCTCCTGCTCCTTCAGTGCCGCCTCTATTTTAGATTTATTGTATTCGAACATACAAATGTTTAAATTTGTAATACATATATGATTTTTATACTAATTTATTAATTTTAATTATTTTTCTACTTTTGTTCTATATATTTGTTTTAAAAAATACTTTTAAAATATTACTAACGACACAATTCCATCGGTATATTCCAGAAAGTTGAAAAAGAATTACTGCAAATGTTACTATTATATTTTTGTACTTATGTTCAATATATTTTTTAAAAATATTATTGACAGGGTCATCGACAAAACAACTTCATCATTATATTTATTACCGACAGACTCACCAATAATCCATAAATTACTGACGAGAGTTTTTCCGAATGATCATTTCCATCCGTGTGTCTGTCGATAACATACGTACCGACAGACTGCTAGTGTAAATACCGACAGAAATGTTTGTCGGTAAACCTGTTAAATTTGGTAGTGTTCCAAGTTAAAAAATATATAATTTATCTACAAGTTGTTGTTCTTAGTCTATCTAGTCATTAACCTCCTGTGAGTATGAAATATTAGCCTAAAACGAAGTATTATTTAGGAAGTGAGAAAGCGGTTATAATTTAAAGTGATTTTCGCTCACAAATATATTAAAATAATATTTTTTTATTTAAAAAAATATTTTTAACATTGACACATCAAAATAATCTATAAATATATAAAAAACTTAAACAAAAAAAATATTTTTAAATTTTGTAAAAAATACGGTATCAACCGCCATTCAAACACCCTCGGTGTGAAGGCATGGAAACACACAGGTCAAAGATAATAGGAAACTGGGAAACTGGGAATGAACTTGTTCATGAATGCGGTGCTGTCAGTGGTGAGACTGCAGTGCAGGGAAGACGATAAAAGGAAGCGGTTTTTTTAAATCAAAATTAATTACATGCAGCTTGAACTCTCGAACTCTCAGGTTATATTATTGTGTTTCAGCGCAGAGAGGTCAAATCTCATATTTGTATATTCTGTTTTTTTTTTGGGGTTTTTTTAATTGGTTGTCTTCAGTTTTCCTTTATAAGAAATTGGAAATGTCAATCAAGAAGAAAAGTTCATCTGAGTTGAACTACATATGTTTCCTTTTTGTGAAAAAGAGAACTTGAAATCAT
>Ga0325405_1004515_pt1 | contig 14183 bp, 10 predicted proteins | sample PopdelMetagenome_21_FD_205663 | JGI IMG/M metagenome (GOLD analysis project Ga0325405, IMG submission 205663) | Populus deltoides microbial communities from Bellville, Georgia, United States - Xylem-Control-R2 | ecosystem: Host-associated > Plants > Phyllosphere > Stem > Wood/Secondary xylem... | reverse complement strand
ATCCTCTAACCTTGACATTTGTTGTTATCATTGTTTAATCCTTACGTTAATCTTCCATCTCAAAGTTCTCATCAACTTCTTCTTTATTATTATTATTATTATTATTATTATTATTATTATTATTATTACTATTATTGTTGTTGTTATTGTGTTGCTGTTAACTATAATTTATACAATTAACCTCTCTGTGGTTCGACCCTGGTCTTGCCGGGTTATTTATTACTTCGACACTCCTGCACTTGGGAGAAGACATCAATCTTTTGGTCGTGTCAGTAGGCAGTGTTTTCTCGTGCGAGTCAAATCATTATTCATGCAAATAAAATAAATGCTTTAAACCGATTCGATTCTCAATAACCCTCAAATTAAATCTGAAACCTTTTTGACCAACCAAATGTCACTTCATATTTTTCACTAAAATCAAAACAAAAGGTTTTCATCACTTCTAAAAATCTCTCCATAGGAATCACTTGAATTTCTTCAGAATGAGTTTGCTTTGAATCAATGTCAAATGATTTCTATGTTTGGAATAGCTTTGAAATTCTAAAAATTCTACATGAAAACAACTCATTGTCAAACCTTCATTCACATAGCCACATCCTAGAACCCGAATTGAACGCTTGGGGGCATGATCAAGCTGGGGGGAAATCAAAAACTCTTGGTAGGGCTGGCTCCATAATTCTTTTTCTAAGAAAAATGCTGGTCAAAATTGGCAACTCTTGAGATAAAAGGCGGAGGACAAAGAAGTATGATGATATCAAATCCTTCCTAGAGGTCAAGATCACAAAAGATGACTCGAGTAAGCAAAAGCGAAAAAGCCATCGAAGTCTACTGACAACACTCCAACTTTTGAGAAGAGACAGACACCATGAAGAATAGGGATCTATATTGCTCAGGTAAGTATACATGCATAATGATCATAATGCATTGCTTTCAACATTGTCAGATCGGTGTTACACCATCAACTTTTGGGTAGCGTGTTTTCTAACCCTACCTCCTTTCGAGTGCGCCTTTGAGCCACCATTTCTTGGGTAGCGCGTTTTCTAACCGACCTCCTTTCGAGTGCGCCTTTGAGCCACCATTTCTCAGGTAGTGCATTTTCTAACCCTACCTCCTTTCAAATGCGTCTTTGAGCCACCATCTCTTGGGTAGTGCGTTTTATAACCCTACCTACTTTCGAGTGCGCCTTTGAGCCCTCACTCCAACATTTTTCTAGGTAGGTCACCCATTACAACGCGACCAATTCTTCATGTTTTTTTATCTGGGTAGGTCACCCATTACAATGAGACCACTCTTTCCTTTTTCTTTGAGTAGGTCACCCATTACAATGAGACCAACATTTTTTCTAGGTAGGTCACCCATTATAACGCAACCAATTCTTCATTTTTTTTATCTGGTAGGTCACCCATTATAATGAGACCAACATTTTTTCTGGGTAGGTCACCCATTACAACGCGACCAATTCTTCATGTTTTTTTATCTGGGTAGGTCACCCATTACAATGAGATCATTCTTCCACTTGGGTAGGTCACCCATTACAATGAGGCCACTCTTTCCTTTTTCTTTGGGTAGGTCACCCATTACAACGCGACCAATTCTCCAGGTTTTTTTTATCTAGGTAGGTCACCCATTACAATAAGACCATTCCTCCATCTGGGTAGGTCACCCATTACAACACGACCACTCTTTCTTTTTTTCACTTGGGTCGGTCACCCATTACAATTCGACCAATTCTCCATGTTTTTTTATCTGGATAGGTCACTCATTACAATGAGGTCATTCTTCCGCTTGGGTAGGTCACCCATTACAATGAGACCACTCTTTCTTTTTTCCACTTGGGCAGGTCACCTCTGAAAATAGACTAGTGTAAGTGTGTGTAGGCAGGTTGCCCGTGAAAATAGACCATTGTGAGATTGTGTGGGCAAGTTGCCCAAGATAATAAGATCATTTTCTTTTTCTTTTCTTTACAAAGCTTACTATGCAAAAAATTAAGAAGTTTTTATGCTTCGTAAGCATTGTAAAGAGGGGGGCAACTATCATAACCCATTTTTGGGTTCTTTCGAATTACATTTTCTTTTCTTAAAAATAAACAACAAACCAAAACAGTGTTGTTTTGAACGGCATTGTTCTCCTTCTTTCATGCCCATGCAGAGGCAGGGAAGAAGAAGATTTTAAATCTTTTCCCGTTATTCTCCCTATCTGTCTTGCTCTCCTCACTTGCCCAAAAACACAAGCCACATCCCATACCCTGCCACCATTAATGCAAGCCATGACCAGCCACCCTACCCTGTGCCAAGACATGGGCAGGGTAGCCACCTTACCCTGTGCCATGACAGTAGTAAGGTGCCCCTCTCTTCCTATAGCTATAAATACAGAGAAGGGAGAAAACAAAAAAAAAGGGAGGAAAAGGAAAAAAAAGAAAACCAGGGGGGCAAAAATTTTGGAGAATGAGAGAAGTAAACGACATTCAGGGGGTTTTGGGCAGAGAGAAAAATAAGAACAGGGGGGAATTTTTGGTGTGAAAAAGAGGAACGAACCGGGGAATTTTGAGGGTTTAAGGACATAAAAATAGGGGGAAGCTGAGGTAGACAAAGAGGAAAAGAGAAAGGAAACGCAGCGGCATGAAAAGGAAGCACACAGGAGAAAAGGAAGAACCACCGTCCTCAGTCGTGACCCGCCGCCACCACCACCAGAGACAACAACCACGCTCCCTCATTTCAGGTAACCTTCCTCCCCCTATGCTGTCCATTTTTTGGTTCGTCTTCATTTGCATGCAGAACGTGAGCAATTCATGTTCTGCAGCAAATGAAATAATATTAGGTGGTTGCTGTGTAGAGCACAGGAACCACGTAATTATAATTCACTGGTTACTATGCTCTACGCAGTAACCACCTAATATTATTTCATTTGCTGTAGAACGTGAATTGCTCACGTTCTACATACAAATGAAGACGAACCAAAAAATGGATAGTAGAGCGGGAGGAAGGTTACCTGAAATGAGGGTGCGTGGTTGCTCACCTAATTATAATTCACTGGTTACTATGCTTAGCATGGTAACCAGCAGCCAGCCTTTTATTCTTTCGTATTGGAACATTAGCCCAGCCCACGCAGCTGGGCTGAGTCCAGCCATGTAGCTGATGGGCCTGAATATTTTTTGGGCTGGGTCTGGCTCAACCCAAAATGAATTGGCCCGGCCCAGTAAAAATATATTCAAAAATATTTTCAGAAAAATTTGTGATTTCCCCGCGTATTTTGTTACAGAATTTTTCTTAGTTTTGATTTGTATTTTTATACCATAAAGATACACATCCAGTATTAAAATACCCGGTTTTCGTCAAAACTTTAAAAAAATATTTTTTTTCATGCATACGGCCAAGTCTCTCAAAGAAAAAATCACATCATATTTTCATACAATAAAGAAAACTTCAAAAAAAAAATGTTTTAGCATGCATTTTGGCTTTAATAACCAGTTTATTAAAGTCATGAGAACTTGGCCAATATTTCAAAAAAATCCAAAAAAAATATATTTTGTTTTCTTTTTATATCAGGGATTATGAATTTACACGTAAAACGTATTCCCGATATTAAAACAATAGTTCTTTTATAGACATTAGAACGGTTAGGTTTTACCCCATAAGATAAGAACCTCTTTAATGAGGAGGGCTTTTCTTGAACCATAGATGGACCAACATGATGAGACCTCAGATTTTTATCAAACAATAAAACAATGCAGCTTACCTTAGGTAGGGTGTATTTGGGGTGCTAATATCTTCCCTTTACACAATCAGTCTCTGTACCTGATCTCTAAGACCAGTTAGGGTTCCCAATAACCAAAAATTAGATGGCGACTCCCATTCCATTTTTTCCACTAATAACAGACAAGAATTCCTTGTCTCCCCATATTTTCCAGATACACACACATGAGTGTGGAGGACAATCGTCGCGATGCTGCACACGTGCGACAAGAGCTATAAGAGTGATGGTTTTACCATTTCTTACAATGGTATACATATTCTTAACCTTATCATGAATTGTCTTCCTATCATACTGTCATGGTCTCCCCAATTAGATGTGACTTGATTGCATTGGTACATCACACAGAACTTCATCAACATACTTTCCAATAAAAAATAGAACCACAACCTGTTTAGTCACTTTCACTTCACCACTATCATTTAGTCATTGCAATCTATAAGGTCTAGTATGCTTCATAGTATCCAAATCCAGTTTACTAACAAGGGTGGTGCTAACCGTATTAGCACAAATTTCTGAAAGAGCTCTCTACAATAAAAGTTATGTACAAATTGTTTTCTCTCTCAAAACAAGTTGATCCCACCATATTAGAACATAATTTGTAAACTCAATGACAACAAGTTTAACCTTTTTATGTTCTGTGTAGTGATGACAATCAAAGATCCAGTGAACTTTCTTTTCCTAGTCTAGATTTGCTTCTAGATCATTCTTTCCTTGGAAAACATGTATTTTCAACTTACTGGTACCTAACTTTCCATCTAAATCATCACGATGCGCAAAATCTCAAGAATTCTCTCTTTGGCTGAAAACTCCATCATAGTCGAAGCTTACATTTCTTCTTGATCTATTCAGCCTAAACCTTTTTGTTTGGCCCATGGATGCAAACTCATAGTCATCATCACTCACATCTGTGTTATCATCAATAAACTCATCAAAATTAATTCTAACATTTCGTTCAGCCCTTCGTACATTACTTCCTTAGTGATCAGCCCCATTAATTTGTTGCTTCAGGATTCAATATCATCTTTTAGATCCTTGGTCTCCCTAGCTAAAAGTTCAAGTTGTTGGCCAATAACTCGTATTTAGAAAGCATCATCAACGTTTGGTGTCATGAACTCGTGATTTTTAGACATATTTTGAATATGAAAAAATTGATTAGTAAAAAAAATATATCCTCACACCTGTCATGTTTCACACAAAGACAAGGTTTTTCACTCTAATAAACTCACTACATCTTTTACCTCACAGCATGCGTTCTTTAGGTTCTTTCAAAATTGAAAATCCAACCAATCCAAGTTAAAGGCTTTCACAATACAATCCAAGTATGAATATACACTTAAGAATCAATAAATATACTAAAAAAGCAAAAAAAAAAAAACTATGATTACGATTTCAAGAATAGTGATGCAAATTCGTACGAATTATGGGCGAAATAAAGACACGAAATGAAATAGAAGAGAAAATTAATAAAGACACTTATTTGATTGCTAAATAAACCAAATATAATAAAAACAAACTGATTTAGTCAAAACAAACAGTAGACAAACACATTTTAGAACTTGACGCAAATTTGATCTGTTACGTCATTTTAAAGCATCAGAATTCAAACTAAAACCTAACAATATTATAATAACCTAAAATTCAATATGTATTATCTTGATACCCAACAAACTATATATCTCATTTTATAGGTTGTTCTCTTATGCCTAGGTATCAAAACTTGTGTATCATTAGTGTGCAGCATAATTGAACCCCAAATTGAAACCTCAAGAAAACAATATTGAAATAAGCTCAAACTTAATATGTTGTCTGATTTCACCCCTAGTATGCAGTATATAATATTTTAATTAATTTTAAGGTGGCTTGCTTAGGGTTCTCTATGAGTTATGTTTTTGTGGCAGAATTGCTAGCTTTGAATAATGTCTTTTTTTAATTTTTTTTTACTTTTATGCCACTGATATGTTTAGGGACAAAAACAAAATGAAATATTTTTTTTATTTTCTTGTACAAGGATGTTATAGACACAAAATGAAATATTATTTTTCTATTTTTCTAATTGACAGAAACATTAAAAACTTAATGAACACTAGGAAAACAAAAATTTCATAAAGATATGACATGCTCTCAAAGCCTAGCTTTGATACCAACTGACACAAACCTCATGATCACGTGGTCATGTAACTCATAATCAAGATTGAGATATGATCATGGAAAGTCGAAAGAGGTCTAATAGAAGTGTGACACAATAAAAACATATCTTAAGGCATCAACATTATTGGAATGAAGTCAAATAACACCACGAATCTAGTTAATCTTTAATAAGTCAGATTTTGTTCGTTCAAGAACTAAAGAATACAAAAATCTCTCACATGTTAAACTAAAAAATTCAAAAGTATTATTAATCAAAGTCCCAAATTTTAGGCTTACATGTGTTTAAATGGTTCTGAGAAATTAACCCTAATGGATCTATCATTGTGGGCTAAATTGACTCACTTATAAAAATTAATGCAAAACCTTTACTAGTAAACCCAAACCCTGATCTAAACAAGCATTGAATCCTAGCTAAAAACAAACTATTAATTAAACTCAAGCCTTGAACTGTAGCTAACAAAATAAAAAGTAAAGCCTACAAGTTTAAGTCATGCTCTATCGTGAGAAGACAAGAAGAAAAGAAAACATTGCAAGTCTAATACAAGACTTTTTTAAAACCTATAATGCTACCCAATAATCCTAGAAAAGAGAAGCGACAAATAGGATTTTGATCTCAACCTTATATTTTATCTTTCTTTTAGAAGGAAAAGGATGTTGTCTTTAATTATCTTCTCTATCATCTCTTAATATCCTTCTAATACTAGAAAACACAATTAAGTTGATGAATTATTATTCTTGCATACAAGAAAACTTTCCTGCCACATGTGTGTTTCCTAAGTCAGCTATGATTGCTTTATTTTTTTGTTATGTTTTTTCCTCACTTGATAAGGAAATAAAATGATCAATCTTAATATTTAAAGAAAATAACTAATGTTCTCACACATAATAGGAAATCCAAAACTAGTTAGGAATCCATAAAACACATGGTAACATCACAAAACAAGGCTAGCCGAAACTGATACAAAATTAATAGCCTTGTTGTTGAAACTTCATGACCCAAATACGAGTGGATTAAGCCTCTCTTGCACATGAATTAAATGTATTAAGACTTTCTCTTAATGCTTCAAAGGATTTCCAAGTTCAGCCTTGACCAAAACTTACACAACTAGCTCATTCAATACTTCTTTTAATGTCTTTGCTTTAAATCTTATGATTAACTTATTTAAAATATAAAATGCGTCCATAGTGCTCGTGAGTTGATCCACATCAACCATGTAAGTGGTAATAATTATAGCTTCGCACATTAGATTGTGTTTGATTCTTGGCAAAGACTTGAGAATGAAAACTTTTAAAAATCTATTTTTTTTAGTTAAAAATGGTATTAATTGCTATTTCACAAAAAAAGAAAATTTTACAATGCTATCATTATCATAAAAATAAGCCAACTGAGTTACTGTATTATTATTAAAAAACAAAACTATATATTGAGTAAAAACAAAGAATCTTTCGGTTCCTTATCTTTTTTTCACAACCATATAAGTATATATTACATTTAGATTGTGTTTGATAATGAATTAAAAATATTAAAGGAAAATGTTAAGAGAATAGGTTTTAAGGATGAAATTTAGGATTATATAAATTATTAAGGGATAAATTGTTAAGAATATTTGGTAGTTATTGAAAAAATTGTAGAATATAATGAAACCACATTTACTAAGTTAATTAGATTTATAAATAATATTAATGGATCCTATAGTATTAAGTCGATGAAATAAAAATTTTAAATAGGATGAAAAATAATGAAAAATGGGATCCACATATAAATAAATGATGAAAAAAATACAAGTATTTAATTGGCGGGTAACATAAAGTTAAGCGTAAATTTTTTATCTCTCAACCATTATGTATTCAGTATGAGAAAAGAAGGTTAAATAATTTCCTCCTCCTATACATTGGTTGGTGTGTATTAAAGTAATTACCACTACCATTTTATTTTTTAGCATGCTAGAATTTCTGTTAGGATGCATTCTTTCAAGCTACATTTGAAAAAAAAAATGAGAGAGATAAAAAAAAAAAAAAAAAACCTTCACACATGTGGACATATATCAGCCGTATAGATCATGCATGGAAATTATCAATATTGCTTCAAATCTTATTTACCACAGTAAAATAAAGGGGATGTACAAAAACACATTTAAGTACCTATCTCTGTTTTAACCCTTGTCAGTCTCCATCCCCAATCCAGCTAAATGCTTCACAAATGCATTCAAGTGCTTGTCCCTATCTCTGTTTTAACCCTTGCCAGTCTCCATCCCCAATCCAACTAAATGCTTCACAAATGCATTCAAGTGCTTGTCCGAACTCCCATCCTCTTTAATAGCATCAAGTGCTGCCATACGTAGCTCTTTAGCTCTCTCCCTTTCAACTTGGCTCTCATCACTCACTGATTCCATCAGCGTTCGTGCCAACTTAGCCGAGTTAGACACTAAATTTGCGCCATCACATACCCTTTTAGCCACCTTCAACTCTTCAACCAATAAAGTAGCACCCACAAATTGGTCAGCCCTCATGGGACATGCTAGCATTGGCACACCCGCCACTATCCCTTCAAGGATCGAGTTCCACCCACAATGAGTCAAGAAAGCCCCCACAGCACGGTGACTCAGTATCCAAACTTGCGGGGCCCATCCTCTTATGATAAGCCCCCTTCCAGCCACACGATCTTCAAACCCTGATGGGATCATGCTATATCCTTCTCCCACGTGTTCTTTACTGGGCTGCTTCACACACCATATAAAATGGACTCCACTCTTCTCCAATCCTGATGCTACCGCCTCCATTTGATCTTTTGTCAGAAGAACTTGAGTCCCATAGCAGACATAAACAACCTTATGATCTTCGCACGTGTCAAGCCACGTCTTTAAATCATGCATCGAAACACCTCTCTCAGGTGGGGTCATATCTATCGTTTTTTCAGGGAGTATCGGTCCAACAGCCCACACACGATCATGGCCCAATTGCTTTCTTAAATGCTCGAAATAAATCCCTTCTAGCAAAGTCAACGAGTTAACGATGAGTCCCCAGCTCGCGATGTTAGCTTGCATCCCTTCTTTGGTGAATTCCGAAACTGGATCTCCCTCCACGTAGCTACGATAAATCGTAGAGATCTGCCACCATGGGTATTTTGGACAACTTGGAATCTTGGAAAACGAAAACAATTCGTTTTGGTCTTTTGGGGCGTTGGGCATTTCTTGCCAAAGTGAATACATTGTGGCTAACGCCATGGCTCCTGAGGGAGAGAACACGAAACGGCGAACGCCGAGCTGACAAGCTAAGCGGTGGGTCCACCCTAAGAACATATCAGAGATTATTGCTACAGGTGGAGATGGGTGGGATCTGAACCAACTGAGCAAAGGCTGGTAGAGTTCACCAAGGGCATGTATCATGGATGTTGGACGAATATTTGGAGGCAAGTCCTTGAGATTTTCGATGCCAAAAGGGATTGAGGGGTAATTAGGGAAAGGAAGGACTAGGGTATTGATTGTTGAATTTTTGGAGAGGAGAGGGTTCAAGATAGGTAGGTTTTTTGGGGTCACCAAGATGGTTATGGTTAGGCCACGGATGGCTAGATGGTGGGCTAGGTCTCGGAGAGGGATCAGGTGGCCTTGAGCTGGAAAAGGAAAGAGTAAGACATGTGCTCCAGCGCTCATGGTGAATTGATTTTTTGGAGTTTGGGAAGACAAGTAATTATTTAAAACTGAGAAATCGAATGAAACGAAGAGGCCTAGTATATGCTACTGGTTCATAGTTGAGGATAAAGTATGGATGAGAATTAAGGTGAAAGTTTTGGGAGGATGTGCACAGACAGTTGAAGAGAGAGGAAAGAAGATTCGAGGAAGATAGGAGAAGAAAGAGAAAACCAGGTGAGATATGGTGGTGGTCGTCCATGCATAGCTTTTTAAGATACATATATGAAATTTTAGTTTGAATATGTAAACTTGAAATATTATTATATATTTTAAAAGGTGAGGGAAAATATATTATTATATATTTACGTAGATCTATGGTACTGTAAATCATATTAAAGACATAGACATAGAGTGTTACAAAGTGTTTGTATTATAAATGATACTGTAGACTAGTGTTATAAGGATAGTATCTTTGCTGTTTTTTAATTAAAATTTACTGTCAGGAGTGTTGTTTTATCTGTTTTAGGTGGCAAAAATTGTTTGGTCTAATTTGATAATTAAATTTAATATTATTATATTTAGCTTGAAAACTAGATCTAAATTGCCTTGATATGGGGTATGGCTCAAAGTTATTGGGTCTGATTTTCAGTAAAATTTATTATTATATTAATTTTGTTTTGTATTTTTTTTTCCTACCTCTCTTATATTATAAATATCTAATGGTTACAACTTAAGCAAAATAAAATTTCCCTTACTTCACCATCTAACTTTTCTTTGATATATATATATATATATATATATATATATATATATATATATATATATATATATATATATAAAAGTTAATTCCTTAAGAATTCATTTAATTCCTTAAAAAAGTTAATTTATAAAAGAGATTTTTAATTTAAGTTATGCTATGTACTTAATAATAATTTTAAATGAAATAATTTTACTAACAATACAGCACAGCAATTTATTTCCAAACAGTTTAATCATTAATGTGTTTAATCTCACAAGACAATAAACAGAATAGAATAGGGGCCAAGCATACTTTTAGTTTAGAAAAAAATGATAAATTATGTTCCATAACACATGATGATCCCATTTTGATTATTTTGGCAATTAGCTAATGAATTTCCAAAAAACATTTTTCTCAAAACACACAGAATTCTCATTTGTAATGAGAGGAATAGGCTCACTCGTATGGTCAAAATCCAAAAAATGGCAAAAAAACAAAAAAAAAAATCAACTCCAAAATGCATAAATGGAAATCAAATCATGTAGATATATACTACATTATTGTTATTGTTAATCTAAATATTTTTAGTAAATGATTTGATAATAGTTTCCTTTTTATTTTTCTTTTTAATTTAATTATTCTCAACATTCGATAATAAAAATTCTGCTCATAATCTCTCTTAAGAATGTCAAAAACATTAGCCACTCATATTGATATATAGTATTAGTAATTTTGTAAAAAAATATATTTGTAGATAGACTTCACTCTAGAAACTTTAGCCACTATGACTTCAAAAGGTCAAGATACTAAGGTGAAACTCACAAAGCAAGTAAAGGACGGATACCCACCACGATAGCATATAAATGAAAATGGATAGCATCATCAAAGATAGATAAATATAACGTTCACACACCATTTACTATTATTTTTCAGATTGTAAGTCTTACATCTGTTTTTTTAAAAAAAAAATTATTTTTTTTTATATTTGTTTGTTATTAAAAAAATTGATAAATAAAAAATACTTTTTAGTTAAAGAAAAATCTAGCTTGATTTTTATAAAAATATTTTCCTTTTATTTTGAAAGGAAAATGTTTTCTCAAAATTGTGAAAACTTCAAAATATCTTATTATTTATTGATTATATCATATTTTGTCTTGAATCTTCTGATTGCTATAAATATTGTTTTGATTTTTTTTTAATTTTATCCTTTAGAATCTTATTTTTAAATTAACTTCTTAAATTTGAGTTTCTTTTTATTGTTATATGTTTTTCTCTTATTCTTTACTTACTTGAATTTTTTTTATTTTTCATATTTGGTCTCATTCTTTTGATTGCTATTTATTTTATTTGAAATAATTTATGAAATTAATTTTTTTTTATTTCATCATCTTTCAACTTTTTTATCTGTCAAATTTGCTTTGTATTATTTTGATTACTATTTATTTTATTTTGAAACTCATTTTCCATGACACAGTCTATGAAACCTCAAAAATTTATAATTTAGACATGCAAATGACTCGGTGGAAACTCTGTAAAACCCCAACACAAAACTTCACCATGATAAATTGAATAATGAAAAATAAAATAGAAATGGTGGTAAATTGTAAACCCCCGATTAAATTTTATGATGTTAATAAAATTATTGATAATTCAAAACTGAAAATGGGATGGGCTAGTTAAAATAAAATAAAATGGAATAGTATTGAATTATTTGAAAAGAAATTTTAGATAGAAAGATTTTTTGCATGGTATTTTAAAAACGGACCGAGAAAAGACATTTAGTTGAACAAAAAGATACCCAAACTTGATATAAGGGTGTCTTAGTAAATATAGATAAATTTGCTATATAAATAGCAAAATTATGCACAAAATAAGGAGGATGGCCGAATGAAAGGAAAAAAAAATAAGAGAGAGAAGGTTTAGTGTTCATGCATACATAGTTTCAAAAATAATTAAATGGAAGATCTAGGTGGAATGATGCATCTAAGAACTCATATGTAGACTCTAACCAAAGAAATCTAAGTGAGTATAAGTGATTTTGATGGTGTAAACCTAAGAAGAGGACCAACCAAGTTGGTGAACTAAGGCAGAATTTGTATTGATGTTAATGTCTGGACTGACTTCCAATGAATGATTGATGAACTTAAATGAAATGTGGAATGAGATGAAGAAATGCAGAAATTATGATCTTGTTGAACTCTTAAGGACATACTTGAACTAAAATAGAATACATGATGGTGTTATTATCTTGATTCTTGCATGTATGATAAAAGAACTTATGTTAGAAAGGGTTATGTACAAAATTGTGTTGTCATTGGGACCTTAGACCCTGCTGAAACCAAAATTGGAACTATGTTGGTGTTAATGCCATAAATTTTTGCTTGTGTTTGATGAAATTGTATAATAATATGTTAATATGATGTTATGTGCAGAGTTATGTTGTCTGCACTGAATTAGTTCGTAGTCAAATTGTGTGGTCTGTAGTGAATTAGTTTCGCTGTCGATTTGTGTTCTCTGCAGCAAAAGAATTTTCGCTGCCAAATTGTGTTGCCTACATCGAATTAGTTTTGCTGCCGAGGGTGTTTTCTGCAGCGAAGGAATTTTCGTTGTCGAATTGTGTTGTTTGCACCGAATTAGTTTTGATGTCAATTTGTGTTATCTGCAGCAAATGAATTTTTGCTGCCAAATTGTGTTGCCTATAACGAATTAGTTTTGCTGTTGAGAGTGATGTCTGCAACGAATTAGTTTCGATGCTGATTTGTGTTATTTGCAGCAAAGGAATTTCCGCTGCCGAATTGTGTTGCCTACATCAAATTAGTTTTGATGCCAAGGTTATTATCTGCAACGAGTTAGTTTCGCAGTCGATTTGGAGTGTTTGCAGCGAATTAGTTTCCCTACCGATTTGTGTTGCCTGCAGCGAACCAGTTTCACTGTCAAATTATGTTGTATGCAGCGAATTAAGTGTCATGTAGCGAATTAGTTTCACTGTCAATTTGTGTTATCTGCAGCGAAGAAATTTTCGCTGCCGAATTGTGTTTTCTGCAGCGAATTAGGTTTCGCTGCCGAAATGGTGTTGCCTGCAGCGAATCAGTTTTCGTTGCCAAATCGTGTTGTCTATAGCCAATTAGTGTTCGCTGCCAAAATCATGTTGTCTGCAGCGAATCAGCATTCGCTGTCGAAATTGAGGTGTTTGCAGCGAATTAGCGTTCGCTGCCAAAAGTGTGTGTTCTGTAGCGAATCTGTAATTCGCTGCTGAAATTGAGTTGTCTGCAACGAATTAGCATTCATTGCCAAAATTGAGTTGTCTGCGGCGAATTAGCATTCGTTGTTGAAAGTGTGTTCTACAACGAATTTGTGATTCGCTGCAGAAATTGAGTTGTCAGCAGTGAATTAACATTCGCTGCCAAAAGTGTATTGGTTGCAGCGAATTAGCATTCATTTCTGAAAGTGTGTTGGCTACAGCGAATCAGCGTTCACTGTCGAAGTTGTGTTGTCTGCAGCGAATCAGCGTTCGCTACTGAAAGTCTATTGTCTATAGTGAATTTGTGATTACCGAATTCTAGTTGTCTGCAATGAATTAGCATTCGCTGTCGAAGTTGAGTTGTTCTGCAGCGAATCGCCGTTCGCTACCGAAAGTATATTGACTGCATCAAAATTATGATTCACTGCTGAAATTGAGTTGCCTGCAGCGAATTAGCATTCACTACTGAAAATGTGTTGGCTGCAGCGAAGTAGCATTCACTTCCGAAATTGAAGTGCTTGCAGCGAAACAATTTTTGTTACCGAATTGTGCGGCGTGCAGTGAATCAGTTTCGCTGCTGAATTATGCGGCCAGCAGCGAACCAGTTTTCACTGCCGATTTTCTACAATAGACTCCCTGGTCAGAAATGACTTAAATGCTTGCAACAATTTCA
>Ga0325405_1004514_pt1 | contig 14190 bp, 8 predicted proteins | sample PopdelMetagenome_21_FD_205663 | JGI IMG/M metagenome (GOLD analysis project Ga0325405, IMG submission 205663) | Populus deltoides microbial communities from Bellville, Georgia, United States - Xylem-Control-R2 | ecosystem: Host-associated > Plants > Phyllosphere > Stem > Wood/Secondary xylem... | reverse complement strand
TTCCTCTTAGGCCCAACTTTACATTCACCATAAACCTACAAGTTTGCTAAATGTTAATGGTTTTTATGATAATTTGTTGTCTTTTTTTGATCAAGGTGTGGAACAAGAATTTCTAACATCTTCGGCACGACAAATCATAATCTTTGCTGCTACTGATGAACAATTGATTGACCAACTACAATCTTTCATCCCTGTACTTGATCCCTCTATGAGTCGCATAAGTTGGTCAACTATGGAAAGCCATAAAAAGCTTATATTGGATTTGAGCCTTCATTTGTGAAACCTTGTGTCCTTTCGCTTTATTAATAGTATTTTGTTTTGTTTTGTTATTTCTTATATTTGTTTAAGTGTGTTTCAGGTTTGTCAGTGTTCGTTGTTTCAGGTGATATCTTTTATACTCTATCTTTTCTACCTTAGGACATTGAGGACAATGTCTCATTGTGGTTGGGGGGAGCTAGTGTGAATTTACTTCCATATTTAGTTTTTCAAAGTCTCAATTTAGGTGAGTTAAAACCAACTTCTGTAACTCTCTTACTTGCTGATAGATTTGTAAAAGTGCCTAGAGGAATAGTTGAAGATGTGTTAGTATAAGATGATAAATTCATTTACCCTATGGATTTTATTGTTTTAGATACACAACCTGTTGAAGAATGTAATTCAATTCCAGTTATTTTAGGACGTCCGTTTCTTGCAACTTCTAATGTATTGATTAATTGTAGGAATGGGCTGATGAAGTTATCATTTGAAAATATGACACTGGAAATGAATATTTTCAACATTTGCAAGCAATCTGGTGATGATAATGATTTATAGGAAGTAGATCTTATTAAAGAATTAGTTTATGATCAATTTGAAACTACTTTGAGTAAAACTGACTTCAATGAATCTGAAGATCTGCAAATGATTTATTCCCAGGAAGAAATCAAGGACAAGAAAGGCACCGACAATGTTGTCGCCAATCATTTGTCAAAATTGACAATAGATTCGATATCCGACATCACATCAATCGATCATTACTTTCCTAATGAATCCTTACTTTCTTTTAGTTTAATGCCTTGGTTTGCTAATTTTGATAATTTTCTTGCTTCAAGATATTGGCCAGCTCACTTGAGTACCCAAGACAAAGGAAAGTTTTTGAATGAAGTGAAGAACTTTTATTGGAATGACCCTTACATATTCAAATATTATCCTGATCAAATATTTCAAAGATGCATTCCTGACAAATGATGTAACTAGTGTCATTAAATTCTGTCATTCTGAGGCATGTGGGGGTTATTTCTCATCAAAGAAGACAACTGCAAAATCTTACAACGTGGATTTTATTGGCCCACCATGTTCAAGGACACGTATGCATTCTGCAAAACTTGTGAAAATTGTCAAAAAGTTGATACTGGTCAAAATGTTTTGCTTTATAATTCTCGACTACATTTATTTTCTGGAAAGATAAGATCAAGATGGAGCGGTCCATTTATTGTGAAACATGTGTATCCTTATGGGGCCTTTGATATTGAGAATCCAAAGAATGACAATGTTTTTAAGGTAAATGGACATCGTTTGAAAGCTTACTTTGATAATTTTCCCAGTGAAAATGAATCCATTGGTTTGAATGATCCTGTATATAAAGTTTGATTATTTTTTTTCTCACATTGTTTTTGTGTTTCTTTTTGGTGTGACATTTGTTTTGCTAGTCTTTCTTCAGCCCCGGTCAAATGACGGATAACGGTACTCTGTGACTCTTAAGTCGGTTATTTCATTTTCCCATGATAACTGATATCTGTGTATATATTTGTGCAATTCTTTGCTTTTTCTCTTTTCTTTGCATCTCTTCTCCAATTCTCATTTGAAAATGGACATCACTATTGAAAAATTAAAAAAAGTATTTTCCCGCTTTGCCTTCAAATGCAATTGCAAAAATTTACCGTGTTAGGTGTGAAAGATTGAGGTTGTTAATTAATCATGAAATTCTTGAAGATATTTGCTAGCTAATTGAAGCAAAGGTCTGATTATCAAGTGAGTCCTCCAATTCTTTCATTTCATACATGCTTGGAACAGGTAAAAGCACTTTTGCAAAACGACTAAAAGTCTATCACAGATGTGCCAGATGGACTTGTAATGCAAAATGTCGTTCTTTAGGAATGATATCTGTAAACCGTGAACATAAAATACAATTCATTAAGGATGGCCTGAGTAAAGGGTCGTTAGATAATCTTCTATTGACTCTTGAGACGTATCCTAGTAGAGATGTGCATCGTGTAATTCATGATTTATGGCCATAATTCCATAAAGAACATGCTCGATATAGTCTTGGGAATCTGACTAAAAAAGACCCTATTTGCTAGTTTTTAAGAAAACTAGATGGGAAGCCTATCCCCAACCCATAGAGGGCATTTAAGCCGTTCCTGGACGTAAAACCAAGGGAAGATGTGAGCCACAATCACAACTACAATTTGAGTGTTAGTTTGTAAAAATTTGTGTCTTTTAGCATCATATTTTATGTTTTATTATTTCTTCAGTGTTTCAGGTTTGTCAATAGTTATTGTTTCAGGTGATGTCTTCTATACTCTATCTTTCTACGTTAGGACATTGAGGACAATGTCTCATTTTAGTTGGGGGGAGAGGGTTGTAGTTGACATTAAAAAAAAACTAACTTACTAACTGTTTTTGCTATTATTAAAACCATTTGACAAAACTGTTATTAGGATGGCAGAGTAAGGAGGAATTTTGTTGACTCTTGAGATGCATCTTAGTAAATATTCTTATCAAGGTCTATCAGAATACTTCTTGAAATTTTTAGGTTTACAAACTCTAGCATTGTTATCACTTGATTATGCTCATATACTCATTTAACAAGTATTCTTAAACCTTTATTTTCACACATACACTTTAACATATGATTGTGGTTTGCATATTGGATTATTACATTATTTATGTTCTTTTCTTAAAGGTAACAACTAAGGGAAAGGGATAGTATATAATTTGAAAAAAAACAAATTGATAATATTGATGATAATAAAAACGTAGATAAGTTTGGTTTCGTTGCCTCCCTAACCTAAGCAATTAAGCCCGAAGGGGTGTTTTAACACCTAATACCCTAAAGTCAACTGACTTGGAAGCTATTGGCGCAAAGCTTGTTACATGGGTTAAGGAGAAAAGCTTAAGGGAATCAAACATTACAGTATCTACATATCAGTATCTGCAACCGAAGTTACTAAGCTCGTAGGGGTGTCTCAACACCTAATGCCCTAAGACCAATTAGTCTGGGAGTCATTAGCCGACAGCTCATTACATGGGTTAAAGATGCATTGTGTTTTAAGTTATATGTGTATATATTAAAAAAAAAGAGATAATAATCTCAACCCAAGGAAGTTAACCTTAGAAAAACATTAGAATAAAATATTGTTTTCTTCCAATAAAAGCCCCATCATCTATGTTTCATACATTGAGCACATAAAAAGAAGGTTTATTAATATCCTATTTAAAAAGTATGAAGCAGATATATAAATTTAATGAGAGTTTGTTTATTCTTTTTTGTTATTATCTATTTTTTTAGTTGTAGTTTATACAGTTAACCTCCTTGTGGTTCGACCCCGGTCTTGTCGAGTTAGTTATTACTTCGAAACTCTTACACTTAGGAGAAGACATCAACTCTTTGGTCGTGTCATCCTCCTCCTCCAGATTTTTCTCTAAAGGTGGCTAGTCTTTTTCCCTCAATTATTCCTAGCATAGGTCAGCCGAAGACTCAAGTTTTTCAGGTTTTATAGAGAGAGTAGGATGTGGAGATTGTAGGGAGATGGATTCAAAAAGTGGAGAAGACATTAATTCATATTAAGGTCCCGAGGGAGCTCCGAGTGGATTGTGTGACCTAGTTACTTTCTTATAGGGCGTAGTTTTAGTGGGAGACCGTTCCACCAAGAAGAAATACTAAGGTGCTAGTGGGCGTCAACCATAACTTTGTTTTCACTGAGGATTCCATAAGTCACCCGTAAATCAGTTTTCGCTAACGATTTCTAGGTCAACACTTATTCAGTTTTCAGTGACGATTTCTGGGTTAATAGTGACTTAATTTTGTTGATGATTCCATGTGTCAGTCATGAATTAGTTTTTGCTGACAATTCCATGAGTCAGCCGTAACTCAGTTTTCGCTGATGATTTTTGTGTCAATGGTGACTTAGTTTTTGCTGACGATTCCATGTGTCAGCGATGACTCTATTTTCGATGACAATTCCATACGTTATTCATGAATTAGTTTTTGCTGTCGATTACATGCATTAGTCGTAACTCAGATTTCACTAATGATTTCTGAGTCAGTAGTGACTTAGTTTTTGCTTAGGATTCCATGTGTCAACGGTGACTCTATTTTCACTAATGATTCCATGTGTCAGCCGCGAATTAGTTTTCCCTATCGATTCTATGTGTTTGTCGTCACTTAGATTTCACTAATGATTTCTTAGTCAGCTGTCACTCAGTTTTTGCTGACGATTTTTGGGTCAGCAATGATGCAAGATTTGCTGACGAACCAAACGTCAGCCATAACTTAATTTTCAGTGATGATTTTTGGGTCAGCCATCACATAGTTTTTAGTGACTATTTTTAGGTCAGCAATGACTTAGTTTTCGTTGACTATTTCTCGGTCAGCAGCGACTTAGTTTTCACTGATAATTTCTGGGTTAGTAGTGACTGAGTTTAGGCTGACGATTCCATACGTTAGCCATGACTTTGTTTTCACAAACGATTCCTTGCCTTAGCCGTGAATTAGTTTTCGTTGTCAATTCCATGTGTCAACCGTAACTTAGTTTTCCTTGATGATTTCTAGGTCAGTAGTGACTCTGTTTTCGTTGACGATTCCATGTGTCAGCCAGTAATTTGTTTTCACTATTGATTCCATGCGTAAGCCGTCACTCAGTCTTCGGTGACGATTACTGGATCAACTATGATGCAATTTTCGCTGATGATTTCTAGCTCAGCAGGGACTTAGTTTGTGCTGATGATTCCATGCATCAATTGTGACTCTATTTTCATTGACAATTCCATGCCCTAGCCGTGAATTAATTTTCATTGTCAATTCAATGCATTAGCCATAACTCAGTTTTCGGTGACCATTTACAGGTCAGCAATGATGTAGTTTTTGTTGATTGTTCTAGTTCAACAGCAACTTAGTTTTCGCTGATGATTCCAATTAATTTTCGTTGTCGATTCAATGCATTAGCCATAACTCAGTTTTCGATGACCATTTATATGTCAACAATGATGCAGTTTTTGTTGATTATTCTAGTTCAGTAGCAACTTAGTTTTCGCTGATGATTCCATGCGTCAACCGTGACATAGTTTTCATTGATGATATCTAGGTCAGGAGTGACATGGTTGTCGCTGATGATTTCTGGATCAGGAGTGAATATCTTTTCGCTGAAAATTCCATGCGTAAGCAGTCATTCAATTTTCAGTGATGATTATTGGGTCAGCTGAAGCAGTTTTCGCTAACAATTACTAGGTCAGCAGTGACTTAGTTTTTGCTGACGATTCCATGCGTTAGTCATGACTCTGTTTTCACTGACAATTCCATGCATCAGCCATGAATTAGTTGTTGTTGTCGATTCAATGCATCAGCTGTAACTCAATTTTCAGTGACCATTTATAGGTCAGTAGTGATGCAGTTTTTGTTGACTATTTCTCGTTCAGTAGGAACTTAGTTTTTGCTGATGATTCCATGCATCATCTATGAATTAGTTTTCACTATCGATTCAATGTGTCAGCCTTTACGAAGTTTTCGATGATGATTTCTAGGTTAGAAGTGTTCAAGTTTTCGTTAACAATTCCATGTGTCATCTATGAATCAGTTTTCACCGACGATTCCATGCGTCAGTCATGAATTAGTTGTCAGTGTCAATTCAATACGTTAGCCGTAACCTGTTTTTAGTGACCATTTCTAGGACAATAGTGATGCGATTTTTGTTGACCATTTCTCGTTCAGCAGGAAATTAATTTTTGCTGACAATTCCATGTGTTAGCCGCGATGTAGTTTTTGCTGATGATTTCTAGGTCAGAAGTGACTTGGTTTGCGCTGATTATTTCTGGACTAGGAATGAATTTGTTTTCACTGAAGATTTCATACATCACCTATAACTCAATTTTCACTGATGATTTCTGGATCAACAGGGACTAAGTTTTCAGTGATGATTTCAGGGTCAACAGCGATTTAGTTTTAACTGGGGATTCTAAGCGTCACTCGTAACTCAGTTTTTGCTGATGATTTCTCGATCAGGAATGACTCAATTTTCGATGATGATTTCAAGGTCAGTAGCGACTTAGTTTTCACTAGGGATTTTAGGCGTCACACGTCACTATGTTTTTGCTGATGATTTCTAGGTGAGCAGGAACTTAGTTTTCGGTGATGATTTCAGGGTCGGCAGCAACTTAGTTTCACGCGTAACTCAATTTTCGCTGATGATATTTGGGTCAACAGTGATTCAGTTTTCGATGATGATTTCATGGCCAGCAGCGACTTAGTTTTCGGTGAGGTTTCCAAGCGTCATTCATAACTAAGGTTTTGCTATTGATTTCTATGTCAGCAGTGAAACAGTTTTCAGTGATGATTTCAAGGTCAGCAGCAACTTAGTTTTCACTAGGGCTTCCATGCGTCACCCGTAACTCAGTTTTAGCTAATGATTTCTAGGTCACCAATGACGGAGTGTTCGATGATGATTTCAGGGTCATGAGGGACATAGTTTTCACTGCGGATTTCATGTGTCACTCGTAACTCAGTTTTCACTCATGATTTCTAGGTCGCAGGGACTCAGTTTTCAGTGATGATTTCAGGGTCAGCAACAACATAGTTTCCGCTGGGGATTCCCTGCATCAGCCGTCACAAAGTTTTCACTGATGATTTCTTAGGAAACAATGACACAGTGTTCGCTAACCATTTCATGGTAAGGAGGGACTCAGTTTTTGCTGCGGATTCCATGCGTCTCCCGTAACTCAGTTTTCGCTAATGATTTCTAGGTCAGCAAGGACTAAGTTTTTTATGATGATTTTAGGTTCCATAGCGACTTAGTTTTCGCTACGGATTCCATGCGTCACCTATAACTCAATTTTCGGTGATGAATTCTTGGTCAATAGTGATTTAGTTTTCGGTGATGATTTTAGGGTCAAGAGGGACGTAGTTTTCATTTTGAATTCCATGCATCACCCGTAACTCAGCTTTTGCTGATGATTTCTAGGTAAGCATGACTTAGTTTTTGCTGATGATTGCTGGGCAGGAGGAACGTAGTTTTCGCTGAGGATTTCATGCTTTACTTGTATCTGAGATTTCACTGATGATTTCTAGGTCAGCTAGGACTTAGTTTTCTGTGATGATTTCAGTGTCATGAGGGATGTAGATTTCACTGCGGATTCCATGCGTCACTCATAACTTAATTTTCACTCATGATTTCTAGGTCAGCAGGGACTCAATTTTCAGTGACAATTTAAGGGTCAACACCGACTTAGTTTTTGTTAAGGATTTCATGTGTCTCCTGTAACTAAGTTTTTACAGATGATTTCTTGGTAACGCAGTTTTCACTAACGATTTTGTGGTTTGGAGGGACTTAGCTTTTGCTAGGGATTTCGTGGGTCACCTAGAACTTAGTTTTCATTGATGATTTCTAGGTCAGCAGTGACTCAGTTTTCGGTGATGATTTTAGGGTTAGCATCGACTTAGTTTTCTCTACGGATTCCTTGTCTCACTCGTAACTCAGTTTTCGATGATTATTTCTGGGTCAGCAATGATTCAGTTTTCAGTGATAATTCCAGGGTCATAAGGGATGTAGTTTTCACTACGAATTCCATATGTCACCCACAACTTAGTTTTCACTCATGATTTCTAGGTCAGCATGGACTCAATTTTCGGTGATGATTTCAGGGTCCTGAGGGACATAGTTTTCCCTGTGAATTTCGTGGGTCACCCAGAACTCAGTTTTTGCTGATGATTTCTAGGTCAGCAAGGACTTTGTTTTTGGTGATGATTTCAGGGTCCGCAGCGATTTAGTTTTTGCTGCGAATTCCATGTGTCACCTATAACTCAGTTTTTGCTGATGATTTCTAGGTCAGTAATGACACAGTTTTTGGTGATAATTTCAGGGTCAGGAGGGACGTAGTTTTCACAGCGGCTTCCATGCATCACTCGTAACTTAGTTTTCACTCATGATTTCTAGGTCAGTAGGGACTCAGTTTGCGGTGACGATTTCAGGGTCAGCATCAACTTTGTTTGCGTTGGGGATTCCATGCGTCACCCGTAACTCAGTTTTCGCTGATGATTTTTGGGTCAGCAGTGACACAGTTTTTGGTGATAATTTCAGGGTCAGGAGGGACGTAGTTTTCGCAGAGGCTTCTATGCGTCACCTGTAACTCAAATTTTATTCATGATTTATAAGTCAGGAGTGACTCAGTTTCAGTGATGATTTTAGGGTCAGCAGCAACTTAGTTTTCGCAGGCGATTCCAGGCGTCACCTGTTACTTAGTTTTCGTTGTTGATTTTTACGTCAGCAGCGAATCAGTTTTCAGTGATGATTTCAGGGTCAGCAGCGACTTAGTTTTTACTGGGGATTCCTTGCATCAGCCATTACTAAGTTTTTGCTAATGATTTCTGGGTTAGCAATGACGCAGTTTTCACTGATGATTTCATAGTAAAGAGGGACTTAGTTTTTGCTAAGGATTCCATACGTCACCCAAATCGCAGTTTTCGGTGATGATTTCATGGTAAGGAGGGACTTATTTTTTGTAGATGATTTCAAGGTCAAGAGGAACATAGTTTTCGCTGAGGATTCCATGCATCTCCCATAACTCAGTTTTCCCTAATGATTTCTAGGTCAATAGAGACTCAATTTTTGGTGATGATTTCAGGGTCAACAACGACTTAATTTTCACTAGGGATTCCACGCGTCACTCGTAACTTAGTTTTCACTGATGATTTCTAAGTTAGCAGTGACTCATTTTTTGATAATGATTTTAGGGTCAGGAGAGACGTAGTTTCACTTCGGATTCCATGCGTCACCCGGAACTCAGTTTTCACTCATGATTTGTATGTCAGCAGAGACTCGGTTTTCAGTGATGATTTCAGGGTCAACACCGACTTAGTTTTTGCTGGGGATTCCATGCGTCACCCGTAACTCCGTTTTCACTAATGATTTCTAGGTCAGTAAGGACTCAGTTTTCGGTGATGATTTTAGGTTCAACACCGACTTTTTTTTGCCGGGGATTCCTTGTGTCAACCATCACAAAGTTTTTATTGATGATTTCTTGGTCAGCAGTGATGCTGTTAACCCTTGATTTCAAGTTTTCATTAATTCATTGACGCTGTCGATTCGATACGTCAACTGTCACTTAGTATTCATTGACGATTTCAAGTTCAACAGGACTCTGTTTTCGTTGACGATTTAGGGATTAGTAGTGACATAGCGTTTTTGACAATTCCATGTGTTAGCCATGACTCTATTTTTGCTATCGATTCGATGCGTTGGTCGAGAATTCATTGACGCTGTCGATTCCATACATTAGTCATGACTCTATTTTTGCTATTGATTTGATGCGTCGGTCCTTAGTTCATTTACGCTGTCGATTCCATATGTCCGCTGTCATTCAGTTTTTAGTGACGATTTCAATTTCTACAGAGACTTAGTTTTCGCTTACGATTTATGGATCAGTAGTGATATAGCGTTTTTGACAATTCCATATGTCTGCCAAGACTTTATTTTTGCTATCGATTTGACGCGTCGGTCTTGAATTCATTGACGCTATCGATTCCATACGTCAGCTGTCACTAGGTATTCATTGGCGATTTCGAGGTCTACAGTTGCTTTGTTTTCGCTGGCGATTTATGGATCAGCTATGACATAGAGTTTTTGACAATTCCATGTGTCAGCCATGACTCTATTTTTGCTATCGATTTGATGTGTCGGTCGTGAATTCATTGACGCTGTCGATTACATACGTCGACTATCACTCAGAATTCATTGACGATTTCATGGTCTATAGTGACTCTGTTCTCGCAGCCGATTTGTGGATCAGCCATGACATAGTCTTTTTGACAATTCTATGCATCAACCATGACTCTACTTTTGCTATCGATTCGATACGTCGGTCGAGAATTCATTGTCGCTGTCGATTCCATACGACAATTGTCACTTAGTATTCATTGACAATTTGCAGTTCAATAAGGACTCTATTTTCGCTAACGATTTATGGATCAGCAGTAACATAGCGTTTTTAACAATTCTATGCATCAGCCATGACTCTATTTTTTCAATCGATTTGATGCTTCGGTTTGGAATTCATTGACGCTGTCGATTCCATACGTGAGCTGTCACTCAGTATTCATTGATGAATTCAAGTTCTACAGGGATTGTGTTTTCTATATCGATTTATGTATCAGCATTGACATAGCATTTTTGAGAATTCCATGCGTGAGCTATGACACTATTTTTTCTATCGATTTGTTGCCTCGGTCGTGAATTTATTGACGCTGTCGAATCCATAAGTCACCTGTCACTCAGCATTCTTTGACGATTATCAAGTTCAACATGGACTCCATTTTCGCTGACGATTTATGGATTGGCAGTGACATAGCGTTTTTGACAATTCCATGTGTTAGCCATAACTCTATTTTTGCTATCGGTTTGATGCGTCGGTAGAGAATTCATTGACGCTGTCAATTTCATATGTCAGCCGTCACTCTGTATTCATTGACGATTTCAAGGTCTCTAGGGACTCTGTTTTCGCGGACGATTTACGGTTCAACATTGACATAGCATTTTTGACAATTTCATGAGTCAGTTATAACTCTATTTTTGCTATCGATTTGACGCGTCAGTCATCAATTCATTGACGTTGTGGATTACATACGTTGGGTGTCACTCAGTATTCATTAACGATTTTAAGGTCTACAGTTACTGTGTTTTCGCCGGTGATTTATGAATCAGCCGTGACATAATGTTTTTGAAAATTCCATGCGTCAGCCATGACTCTATTTTTGCGATCGATTGGAAGTGTAGTTCGTGAATTCAGTGACGCTATCGATTCTATACATCAGTTGTCACTCAGTATTTATTGACGATTTCAAGTAAAACAGGGACTCTGTTTTCGCTGATGATTTATGGATCAGCAAGGACATAGCTTTTTGACAATTCTATATGTCAGCCATCACTCTATTTTTACAATCGATTTGATGTGTCGGTCGTGAATTAAGTGATGTTGTCGATTCCATACGTCAGCTGTCACTCAGTATTCATTGACGATTTCAAGGTCTACAGCTGCTCTGTTTTCCCCAGCGATTTATAGATCAGCCGTGGCATACATTTTTTACAATTCTATGCGTCATCCATGACTCTAGTTTTGCTATCAATTTGATGTGTCGGTCGTCAAAACATTTACGTTGTCAATTCCATACGTCCGCTGTCACTCAGTTTTCATTGAGGATTTCAATGTCTATAGAGACTCAGTTTTCGCTGACGATTTATGAATTACCTGTGACAAAGGGTTTTTCACAATTCCATGCGTTAGCCATGACTCTATATTTGCTATCGATTGGATGCATCGTTCGTGAATTCAGAGACGCTGTCGATTCCATACATCGGCTACCATTCAGTATTGATTGATGATTTCAAGGTCTACAATTATTGTGTTTTCGCTTGTGATTTATTGATCAGCTGTGACAAAACATTTTTAACAATTCCATAAGTCAACCATGACTCTATTTTTGCTATCGATTAGATGCGTCATTCGTGAATTCAGTGACGCTGTCGATTCCATACGTCGGTTGTCACTCAGTATTCATTGACGATTTCAAGTTCTACAGGGACATTGTTTACGCTGATGATTTGTAGATCAGCAATGACATAGCATTTTTGACAATTCCATGTGTCAGCCATGACTCTAGTTTTGCTATCAATTTGATGCGTCGGTCGTCAACACATTTACGCTGTCAATTCTATACGTCCGGTGTGACTCAGTATTCATTGACGATTTCAATGTCTACAGTGACTCTGTTTCGCCGCCGATTTGTGGATTGACCGTGACATAGCGTTTTTGACAATTCCATGCGTCAGCCATAACTCTATTTTTGCTATCAATTTGATGCGTTGGTCGAGAATTCATTAACGACAGCTGAGTCAGCCATTCCATACGTCAGCTGTAACTCAGTATTCATTAACGACAACAGGGACTCAGTTTTCGCTGATGATTTATGGATCAGTAATAACATAGCGTTTTTGACAATTCCCTGAGTCAGCCATCATTCTACTTTTGCTATCGATTTGATGCGTCGATAAAGAATTCAACGACGCTGTCGATTGCATACGTCAGCTGTCACTCAGAATTCATTGGCGATTTCAAGGTCTACAGGGACTCTATTTTCGCAGATGATTTATGGATCAACATTGACATAACATTTTTTGACAATTCCATGCATCAGCCATGACTCTTTTTTTGCTATTCATTTGATGCATCGGTTGTCAGTTCATTTACGCTGTCGATTCCATATGTCCGCTGTCATTCAGTTTTCAGTGACGATTTAAATTTTTACAGAAACTTAGTTTTTGCTTACGATTTATGGATCAACAGTGAAATAGCATTTTTGACAATTCCATGTGTCTACCAAGACTCTATTTTTGCTATCGATTTGAGGCGTCGGTCTTGAATTCATTGACGCTATCGATTCCATATATCAGCTGTCACTAGGTATTCATTGACAATTTCAAGGTCTACAGTTGCTCTGTTTTCACCGGCGATTTATGGATCAGTTGTGACATAGCGTTTTTGACAATTCCATGCGTCAGCCATGACTCTATTTTTGCTATCGATTTGACGTGTTGGTCATGAATTCAGTGACGTTGTCGATTCCATACATCAGTTGTCACCCAGTATTCATTGACAATTTCAAGTTCAAAAGGGATACTGTTTTCGTTGATGATTTATGAATCAGCAGTGACATAATGTTTTTGACAATTCCATATGTCAACCATAACTCTATTTTTGCTATCGGTTTAATACGTATTCATTGACGCTGTCAATTTCATATGTCGGCTATCACTCAATATTCATTGATGATTATCAAAGTCTACAGTTGCTCTGTTTTCGCCGGTGATTTATGGATCAGTTGTGACATAGCATTTTTGACAATTCCATGCATCAGCCATGACTTTCTTTTTGCTATCGATTCGATGCGTCGGTCGTGAATTCATTGACGTTGTCGATTACATACGTCGACTGTCACTCAGAATTCATTGACGATTTCATGGTCTATAGTGACTCTGTTCTCGCCGCCAATTTGTGGATCAGCCCTGACATAGTGTTTTTGACAATTCTATGCATCAGCCATGACTCTATTTTTGCTATGGATACGATGCCTTGGTTGAGAATTCATTGTCGCTGTCGATTCCATACGTCGACTGTCACTTAGTGTTCATTGATAATTTGCAGTTCAACAGGGACTCTGTTTTTGCTAACAATTTATGGATCAGCAGTGACATAACGTTTTTGACAATTCTAATGGTTAGCCATGACTCTATTTTTTCAATTGATTTGATGCCTCAGTTGTGAATTCATTGACGTTGTCAATTCCATACGTGAGCTGTCACTTAGTATTCATTGACGAATTCAAGTTCTACAGGGATTGTGTTTTCGCTATCGATTTATGTATCAGCATTGACAAAGCGTTTTTGACAATTCCTTGTGTGAGCTATGACACTATTTTTTCTATCGATTTGATGCCTCAGTCGTGAATTCATTGACGCTGTCGATTCCATACGTCACTTGTCACTCACTATTCATTGATGATTTCAAGGTCTCTAGGGACTCTGTTTTCACGGGCGATTTACGGTTCAACATTGACATAGCATTTTTGACAATTTCATAAGTCGCTCATAACTCTATTTTTGCTATCGATTTGATGCGTCGGTAGAGAATTCATTGACACTATCGATTACATACGTCGAGTGTCACTCAATATTCATTAACGATTTCAAGGTCTTCAGTTACTGTGTTTCCACCGGCGATTTATGGATCAGCCGCGACCTAACATTTTTTACCATTCCATCCATCAACCATGACTCTATTTTTGCTATCGATTTGATGTGTCGGTCGTGAATTCATTGACGCTGTCGATTACATACGTCATGTGTCACTAAGTATTCATTAATGATTTCAAGGTCTATAGTTACTGTG
>Ga0325405_1004512_pt1 | contig 14194 bp, 12 predicted proteins | sample PopdelMetagenome_21_FD_205663 | JGI IMG/M metagenome (GOLD analysis project Ga0325405, IMG submission 205663) | Populus deltoides microbial communities from Bellville, Georgia, United States - Xylem-Control-R2 | ecosystem: Host-associated > Plants > Phyllosphere > Stem > Wood/Secondary xylem... | reverse complement strand
TCTAAAAATAGATATAAAAACTCCCTCTTTTCTTTCTTTACGTAGCTGCAGATCTGTTTTTGGTGAGAATAGGAGTATTTATGCTCTATAATTATTCTTATTTGCATTTAGGCCCCATTTTCTTTAAATGTATTGGTTCTTACCCCCACTTCTTTTTAGTTTAGTTTATTTTCTTTAATTTAATCCAGTCTTGGTTTTTCTCGGGATTTACAATTAACTTACCTATGATGGCTTTATTTTTGCGATTGAGGGCATTTGCCACCACGTTTGCTTTCCGCTAGTGGTATTCTATGGTGTAGTCATAATCTTTAATGAGCTCTATCCACCTTCTTTGTCGCATATTCAACTCCTTTTACGATATCAGATACTTCAGGCTCTTATGATTAGTAAAAATTTGGGTTCAAGACCTATACAAATAGTGTCTCCATATCCTCAAGGCAAATACTACAGCAACCAACTCCAAGTTGTGCCCAGGTAGTTCACCTCATGAGTCTTTAATTGCCTTAATGCATAGGCAATCACCTTCTTATGTTGCATCAAAACACACCCCAATCCCTTCCCCGAGGCATCACTATAGACCATAAAACCCTCGGTCCTTAAGGGAAGGGTTAACACTAGAGCGGTGGTGAGCCTCCTTTTCAATTCTTGTAAGCTTTTCTCACATTCTTCCGACCAATCCCATTTCTGATTCTTCTTAGTTAGCTGGGTCAAAAGGGTTGCAATCAGGAAAAACCCTTTGATAAATCTCTGGTAGTATCTTATGAGTCCTAAGAAGCTACATATTGTAATGACCGAAGTTGGTCTTTCCCATTTCAAGATTGTTTTGACTTTCTAGAGGTCTACAAAAACACCTTCGGCTGAAATAACATGTCCTAGAAATGTCACTCTCTCCAATAAAAATTCATATTTACTCAATTTTACATACAACTAATGATCTCTCAAGGTTTGTAAGGTCTGTCTCAAGTGTTCTTCATGCTCCTCGAAGGAATTCGAGTACACCAGTATATCATCAATGAATACCACCACAAACTTATCAAGGTATGGTTTGAAAACTTGATTCATTAAGTCCATGAAGAGGGTTGGGGCATTTGTTAACCCGAACGGTAGCACCAAAAACTCATAGTGTCCGTAACGGGTTCTGAATGTGGTTTTTGCTACATTTACTTCTTTAATCTTTATCTGATAGTATCTTGATCTCAAATCTATCTTCAAAAATGCCATCTCTCCCTTTAATTGATAAAATAAATCATCTATCTGAAGTAACAAGTACTTGTTTTTCATCGTTATTTTGTTCAACCGGCAGTAATCAATACAAAGTTTATGGGTTCCGTATTTCTTCCTTACGAATAGGACTGGCGCTCCCTAAGGAGAATTACTGGGTCGTATAAACCCCTTGTATAGTAATTCTTACAATTGAGTCTTTAACTCGTTCAATTCTACTGGAGCTATCCGATACGGTTGTTGGGATATGGGTGGGACTCTAGGAAAAGTTTCTATAGACACTTCTACCTCTTGTTCTGGGGGTAGTCCTGGTAGTTCCTTGGGAAATACATCTGGGAATTCCTTCACAATAGGAATACCTTTCAGTCGTGGACCTTCATCATCAAATTTTAAGATGTATGCGAGGTATCCTGTACATCCCTTTCTTAGAAGTTTCTGAGCTGTTACAACTGATATTAAGGCGATCGGTTTGAGAATCCTCACTCCTTCGAAAATCATCCTCTCACCCTCAGGTGTTTGGAATGTAACAGTTTTAGCATAACAGTCTGTTAGGGCCTTGTATTTACTCAACCAATTCATGCCTAAAATTATGTCAAAATCATGCAATTTTAAGGGAATCAGGTCTACTTTTGTTTCATACCCAGATAGGGTAACCCTCACGCCCACATATGACACGATTAAAACATTGATATCTTCTCCCAAGTGCAGAAGTGTCGAAGTAATAAATAACCGAGCAAGACCGGGGTCGAACCATAGGGAGGTTAACTAAATAAATTACAAATAATATATATATTTAATAAAACAAAGAGTTTATGAGAATTTTATGGGATATTGATGTAAGAATTAAACAAGGATAAAACAATTGTCAAGGTTAGAGGATCCACTAATGGTATTTCAAATAAGTATAGTATAAACTCTTTGTATTACTCAACTAGAAACCACACACAAAGAAGGTTCCAATCAGATTATAAATTGTTAACATGATTGCATTAGTTATCTTATTCGAATAATGTTAATACTTATAAATGTTGTCATGTATTCATGATGTTAATTTATGTTAACAACAAATCAAGTTCCTTTCATAACACAAGTGTCGGTTATACCATACAGTCGTGCTATGAAAGTGCCAAGTATTTGTTGTACCAAGGATTATACAACATAAATCTAGATTAACCATTTAACAAGCAAAGTATTAAGAGTGAATAAGATAACAAATACAAAACATGTTAATATCAAAAATTAAAGTCCATATTGAGTTTACACTATACTTATTCTTACACCATTAGTGCAACCTTTTCACCTTGACATATTTTGTAATGTCAATATAACATGGAATAAAACTTGAACATTACAAAATACAAAGAAAGAAAGCAAGAATATGATCTTGATTTGAAAACCAAGATGCCTAAATGCATGGCAAATGCCTCCTTTTATAGGCCAAAATTCGGAACTATTGATTTGATGACAAATTGTTGAGTGGGTGGCCACATCTTGACTTGGTGACAATCTTTATCTTCTTGTCTGAGCAAAATGTCATTGCTAACATCAGAATTTGAATAGATAGTCTTCATAAAAATTCTGGGAAATTGTCTCCGCTTTCCAACAAAACAAGAATCGACGCATTTGGACTTTAAAACTTGTCATGCTTTGAGCAAGTTGAGTGTTGATTGTCTCTTGCTTTTCAATGAATGCATGTAATGTTTCCTCAAGATTTCTTCTAGGTGGGGGAACATAAGGAGGTGCATATCCATGAGAATTTTGGAAATTATGGTGTGCTTGAAATTTGTGGCTGTGAAGTTTGTGCATTATTGTTACCACTCTTCCAACTTAAATTCAGGTGATTTCTCGAACCAGGGTTGTATGTTTGTGAGTATGGATCATGATTTGGCCATTGGAAATTGTTTAAAGCATTGGCTTGTTCATGGAGACATTCCTTAAAAGAAGGCAAAGTTGGACAATCATTGGTTGAGTGTTTATTAGTTTCATAGATTTGACATACAATTTCTTGAATAGATTTTAATTGACCACTCCTTTTCAATTCCAGTGCCTCGACTTTTCTAGCTAAAGATGTAAGTTTGGCTTAGAGGTCATTATCTTCCCTAAAGTTGTACATACCTCCACTAGATGTATGAGGTTGAGTTTTACCTGGTGCCTCACAAATGCATGTAGTGTCCTAATTTTGAGCATTTTCGACTAGCAGGTCTAGGTACTCCATTGCTTCATCAAGGTCTTTATCTTCAAAAGTTTCATTGCACATCAATTCCACCATTTGCCTATCTTTAGGTGTTAACCCTTCATAAAATTGTGAAACCAATCTCCATATTTCAAAACCATGATGAGGGCAAGTATTAAGCAAGTCTCGATACCTATCCCAACATTGTAAAATGTTTCTCCTGGTTTTTGAGTAAAAGTGGTGATTTGTCTTTTGAAATAGTTTGTTTTGTGAGACGGAAAAAACTTCTTTTAAAATTGTTGTTGCATAAAAAGCCATGAAAAGTAAGTAAAAGTTGAATAATGTCTGGCTTAAAATTAAAATAAGATGCATCAGGAGAAAAAATTATACATGATCGTGCACTTTGTTCTTGTTGGATTCATGTAGTCTCTAAGTGTTCTTACACAATTATTCTTCTTGTTCTCATTATAAAGCAACTGAGTATCCTCTTCGGCCATGTTTTCTGAAAATAATGAGGATTTCCTAGAAAGTCTACCACGTAATGTGCGTGTCCAAACTCTCATGCAAGTGCAGAAAAAAAAGAAAAAGAAAAAGAAGGAACAAAGAAAAAAAATAGACAAACCATAAAAGTGAAAATAAAAATAAAATAAATATATAATTTATAAAGTAATTTACCTTCCTCGGCAACGGTGCTAAAAACTTGACATGACAAAAAAATTGATATCTTCTCCAAAGTGCAGGAGTGTCGAAGTAATAAATAACGCGGCAAGACCGGGGTCGAACCACAGGGAGGTGAACTATATAAATTACAAATTATATATATATATATATATATATATATATAATAAAACAAAAGGAGTTTATGAGAATTTTATGGGATATTGATGTAAAAATTAAACAAAGATAAAACAATTGTCAATGTTAGAAGATCCACTAAAGGTATTTCAAATAAGTATAGTATAAACTCTTTTTATTACTAAATTGGAAACCACGCACAAATGAGGTTCCAATCAGATAATAAATTGTCAACATGATTACATTAGTTATCTTATTCAAATAATGCTAATACTTGTAAATGTTGTCAGGTATTCATAATGTTAATTTATGTTAACAACAAATCAAGTTCCTTTCATAGCACATGTGTCAGTTATACCATACAATTGGGGTATGAAAGTGCCAAGTATTTGTTGTACCAAGAATTATACAACATAAATCTAGATTAACCATTTAACAAGCAAAGTATTAAGAGTGAATAAGATAACAAATACAAAACATGTTAGTATCAAACATTAAAATCCATGTTGAGTTTACACTATACTTATTCTTACACTATTAGTGCAACCTTTTCACCTTGACATAATAAACTTAACTAAACATAATGAAAGAGAGAAACATAAATAAACAAGATAAAAACATAATTATATAAGTATAGTAAAGGAAATGAAAATCATAAACAAAATATTAAGGAAAATATAACATGGAATAAAACTTGAACATTACAAAATACAAAGAAAAAAAGCAAGAATATGATCTTGATCTGAAAACCAAGATGTCTAAATGCATGGCAAATGCATCCTTTTATAGGCCAAAATTAGAAACTATTGATTTGATGACTAATTGTTGAGTGGGTGGCCATATCTTGACTTGGTGACAATTTTTATCTTCTTGTCTAAACAAAACGTCATTGCTAACATCAGAATTTGAATAGATAGTCTTCATGAAAGTTCTGGGAAATTGTCTCCGCTTTCCAACAAAATAAGAATCAGCACATTTGGACTTCTAGAACTCAAGATATGGGTTGAACACTGAACAATGTCTGGGCTGCAGGACAGATTCCGACTTCTCCGTTATTGCTACTATTTGAACTCGAAAATGACACTTTTAAATCTTGAACTCTCATGAAAGTTTTGGGCATGTGTGTTTGCTTTCCATACAAATAAACCATACCTAAATCCAAGTTCTAGAGCTCTCGTTATGATCCAATAATCAAATGGTGTTCCAGTTTCGACTGAACTAACATCTATTTTCTAATCTTAGCCCTCTCTTTGTCTTCTCAATTTCAGTAGTTAAACTCATCAATCAATCCTTTGATTTATGTGATGGGTCTGCATTTAAGATGAGCATTTACCATAAATTAAAGGTATCTTATATTATTAGACATGTTATTATAAAACATACTCTAGTTAAGGAGTTATCGATACTTCAAGTGCAAAATGATGATATATCTAACATCTCCATATGCGGGATAAAGCAACGATCTCATGTTAACTAATAAACAAAGTGATTAATTTTTTTTTCTATATCTATTCATGGTGTTTGTATTAAAGTCTACCGAAATTTCAACGGAGTCTCCCCTATACCGGGAGGTCCCAAGTTATCGACATACGACCTGCTTACACTTCTAATATACTGCATCTCCTAACTCAATTCAACCCAATCATCTTGGGTCTCAATCCCACAAACATTATCATTCATATCAACCACAATGTTTATGATATACATTATCCAACAAATATCATTATGGATGAATAAAGATATAAACATGCATACATGGAACATGGTTATACAAACTATAGACTTAAATTCATTTATTCAAGTTTAAACATCAATTATACAAATTGAGTTATATAAAAGTTGTAATATTACCAAATACAAGGGTATACTCCCTAGAACCTAAATTATAAAAAAGTGAACCCAAGCTAGAATCTAATCCTATCGTGCATGCGATGGCCCTAAAAACAAAATATTTATTATTGAAATATGAATATCACAATAATATAGCAACAATACAAACATCCAGCAATTTAAAAAGGCAAACATGCATTCATATTTTATTCACTTCTCCCTTTTGGTTTTCATTGGAAACTCTTTCTCCTTCAACTACTAAAAACATTTTCCTCTTCCATTATCAACCTCCATTTAAGATCTCATAAGACCACCCATGATTATTTCCGCTTAACACGTTACCAATACCAATTTCACTGTTATCATCATCACCACGTAGGAGTCGATGCAAGGTGATCCCCTTACCCGGGATCCTAACATACACTAAATGTATGCTAGTCAATACATGGTGATCCCCTTACCCGGAATCCTAACATACACTAAATGTATTCTAGCCAATACATGTTTGATCCCCTTACCCGGGATCCTAACATACACTAAATGTATGCTAGTTCAAACATGGCGATCCCCTTACCCGGGATCCTAACAAACACTAAATATATGCTAGTTCACACCCCAAATCACACTTCTCATATTTCCTTTGTCAACAATAATTTCATCCCTTGACAATTCACACAACAACAGTTCACCTTAAGTACACATACATTCAGAATACTATCCAAAATATCGGCATCATTATACAAACTTTCCTCTTTTCTCCTAATATTCAACGTTCGGTAATTCACATCTCACATCAATAACATATTAAATCATAGAATTTAACTAAAAAGTATAGGTGCGGATCACCTACCTGCAATAGAAGCTCTACTCGTGCTCCCCTACTGCTGCTGTTGCACCACGCCTGTGGTCCCTCCTGCAAATCACAGGTTTATCTCATAAATTTTCCTCACTCAAGTATATGTTTTATAATAATCATATCAACAACCAATAAGTCTTTCTTTCAGTCATTTCTTAATATTTTACATTTTTCTCATTTCACCCACTAATATTATCGTTCTTTGTCCAACCATAGTTATCATTTCTTTTTTTATATTTGAAATGTTTCTGTTTAAATCTCGAACTGTCACTGTCTAGACATTGAATTGTTACTATCCAACCTCTTCTCAGATTTTTAACTATATCTAGAGTTATAGAACTCTATTTCAAGCGAGATTGGTTTTGTTGGAAAGCTAAGACATAAGGCTACAAATTCTCTGAAGGAAGAAGAACCCCGTTCTGCCTACAAGATAGTCCAAATTGCTTATCAACAAACATTTGAACTGTTAATGTCCAACTGTTACTATCTCGTTTTTGAACTATTACTGTTGACCTCTCCTCGGATTTTTAACTATACCTGGAGTTATAGAACTCTGATTCAAGCAAGATTAGTCTTGTTGGAAAGCTAAGACATGAGGCTACAAGTTCTTTGAGGAAGGAGAACACAGTTCTGCTTCTAAGATAGTCAAAATCACTCATCAACAAACATTTGGACTGTTCCTGTCTAGATATTAAACTATTACTGTCTAGACATTGATCTGTTACTGTCCAACGGTTACTATTTAGACATTGAACTGTTACTGTCTTGAACTGTTACTAGCTTGATATTGAACTGTTACTATTTGTAACCGTTACTGTCTAGACATTGATTTGTTACTATCCAATGGTTACTGTCTAGATATTGAACTGTTATTGTCCGACCTCTCCTCAGATTTTGAACTATATCTAGAGTTATAGAACTCTGTTTCAAGCAAGATTGGTCTCTTTGGAAAGCTAAGACATGGGGCTACAAGTTCTTTGAGGAAGGAGAACCCAGTTCAGCCTCTAAGACATTCATAATTGCTCATCAACAAATCAGACTTACTGCCCTACAGGGTCTGTCATGACCCAGTCTCGATTGATAACTCATAACTTGAGTTCTATAGCTCCAAATTGAGCAAGATCAATTTTCTTAGTTATCTAACATCCAAAACTACAATTTCTATGAAGGAACCTAGTTCTAATTCCCTCATCCTCCTATCATCCTCTTATCTAAAATCTTACTGAAAGTCAGGAGACGAGTCTGTCCAGATTCGTCACCCCCCTTCCCTTCACACATAACTTTCACAAACTACATCTTCAAGGTAAATTATCATGGTTTCACATCCCCAATCACATACCACACATGAATTAACTTAATTTTAAAAACAAATACTTTTTCCCCAATTCAAGTCTAAGAACCCTAATCTATAACTCATATCAAAGCATCAATTCATTATCGAAATTGAAATGACTTATAAGATCATGTTTAGAACACCTTACCCGGTACGAATTAAGGTTTTGATCTTCAACTAGTTGAAGATTTTCAACTCCCTCCTTTCTTATCTAATGACAGCCAGCCCTCTATTTTCTCTTCTTGTTCAATTTTCTTGTTAATCCCTTGACCACAAGTGTTTATTCCATCTATAAACCCTTAATCTTGGATGGGTTATTGAAATTTTGGTGTTTCTCTCTTGATTTTGCAAGAATGGATACAAAAACTCCCTCTTCTCTTTCCTTACGATTGTTACAGATTTTTGGTGAGAATAGGAGTATTTATGCTTTATAATTATTTCTTATTTGCATTTAGGCCCCCACATCTTTTTTTCTTCTTATAATTAAGTTATACCTCTTTTTATTTTTTATAATTTCACCCCACAACTTTTAGTTTAGTTTATTTTCATTAATTTAATCCAACCCTCAACATTTTCGGGTTGATTTATAATGTCTCGAAATATTTCGTCCAGAAACTTATATCCAAAAATTTTTGAATTCCTGTTTTTATTTAATCATATGCATAAATTTCTTCACTTTTATTTCTCATGTAGTTAGTTTGCAATCTAAGCAACCTTTATTTTTCCCCGGGGTTTACAATATAAAACCTTGATAAAAATACACTTTTAAGTACTAATTAGGCTGAAGTTAGCCTAGATTTTAACTCTTGAAAATGTGCTTCATACTCTTTTGACCATTCAAACTTAAATTCCTTACAAGTTAGTCGAGTCATTAGAGAGGCTATCGTGGAAAATCCTTCTATAAATCTTCTATAATATCCAGCTAAGCCGACAAAACTATGAATTTCAGTCACATTCGTAGGTCTTTTCCATTTCAATAATGCTTCTATCTTCTTCGGATCCACACAAATACCCTTCTCTGAAATTACATGGCCTAAAAATACCACTTCGTTTAGCCAAAAATCACACTTAACTTTGCATACAACTTATTTCTCTTCAACGTCTCTAACACTTCTCTCAAATGATATGCATGTTCCATTTGTGATGAAGAATATATTAGTATATCTTCAATAAACACTACTACAAACTTATCCAGATAGGATGGAAAAACCCGATTCATTAAATCCATAAATATTGTTGAGGCATTAGTTAATCCAAAAGGCATCACCGTATGTTCATAATTCCCGTAGTGAGTTCTAAAAGTTGTTTTATGTATATCTTGCTCCTTTATTATCACCTGATGATACCCTGACCTCAAATCTATTTTTGAAAATACACACGCCCCTTTTAACTGATCAAACAAATTGTCAATTCGTGGAAGGGGGTACTTATTTTTTATAGTCATTTTATTGAGCTGTTTATAATCTATACAGAACTGTAATGTTCCATCTTTCTTTTTAACAAACAGTACAGGAGCTCCTAAGGTGAAACACTAGGGCGAATAAACCCTTTATCCAGTAATTCTTGCAACTGTATTTTTAATTCCACCAATTTTGCAGGCGCTATTCAATACGGTGCCTGAGCTACTGGTGTAATTCTAGGCAGTGTTTCTATCGAAACTTCTACTTTTCTCTCGTGTGGTAACCCAGGTAATTCCTTTGAAAATACATCTGGAAACTCCCTTACTACAGGTATTTTATCCAACTCTATTTCTTTCTTCTCCAAATCTACTATATAGGCAAGATAAGTTGTACATCCCTTTCTTAATAGTTTCCTAGTCGTCATGACCAAAATTATACTATTTGGTATGATGTTTCTCTCTCCTCTAAACTCTACTCTCTTACCACCCTCATCTTAAAGAGTTGTTGTTTTAGTAAAACAATCTATTTGGGCTTTGTCTGTTACTATACAATACATTCCCAAGATCATCTCAAAATCATATAAGTCTAGTGGTAATAAATCTACATTCATTTCAACATCTCCTATTTTTACCGGACAATCCTTGTAAACATACTCAATAAATACAGTTTCCCCTAGAGGTGTATTAATTACTACCTCCTTTTCCACTCTCATAGGTTTCACTTTCAATTTATCTTCTCATTTTCTAGCTACAAAGGAATAGGTAGCACCAGGATCAATCAGTGTATATACATGTTGAGATTCTAAGAGTAAAGTACCTGCAATAACATCAGTGGCAACTCGCATATCCTCCTAGATCATACGGAAAACTCTCCCCTAAGCTCCCCCTCCTTGTACTCGAGGTCCGCCTTAAACGGCACTAGTCTCAGACTGAGCAGGTCTACCTGGCTTGTCCACGGTCACAGACTGTTATTGACTCTGTACTGAAAAACCTTGTCTCTGAGTCTGCCCTATAATCCTTTGAGGACACTCCCTCCTACGATGCCCACGCTCTCTACAATGATAACATGAAACATCTAGATAGGGACAATCCCTTCATCTATGCTTCTGTTTGCATATATAACATTTGTTAGATGTAGCTAAGCAATCTTCAGGATGTCTATGCTCGCATCTCACACACAAGGGATAAGTAATCATCCTAGAGCCCTCTGCGACTCCTCCTGGCAAACTAGTATGTGGGCGTGACCGCCCTCTTTGTGAGCTCTGCATAGGTCTACCTGATACACCCCTTGATCCAAGATTTCCTTCCTTCTTTCTAAACTAACCAAATTGTCGTCCTTTTCCTTTTTTTAGGAAAAGAGGTCTCCCTATAAATGATGCAGGCTCCTTATGCTTTTCTGCTCCCATAGTACCCTATCCATCACCTTCTCACTGCCCTGCAGCAGCCATAGCCTCTAGAGACTGAGCGACCTCTATAAAATCCGTTACTATCAGAAATTGCAAAGCAGCCAATCCCATCCTCAACTCATGTTGGAGTCCATCTTGGAGTCTCTCAATCCGATGTTCCTCAGTAGGTAAATAAACAAAAGAAAACATAAAGAGGTCCTGAAACCGCCTCTCATATTCCAATACTGTCATATCTCCCTGTGTAAGAGTTAAGAACTCTTGTTCCTTGATTTTTTGATGCTGACAGGAATAATACTGGTTGTAACAACCCTGATTTTCTACATTTTTTTTACGATACATTGGAAATTTTCAGGTAAATATTTTATATATATATATATATATATATATATATATATATATATATATATATACAGGTTCCTCCAAAATTTCAGTAAAGTCTTCCCTATACTGGGAGGTCCCAAGTTATCGACATATACCCTGTTTGCGCTTCTAATATCTCATATCTCCTCATAACTCAATTACAACCCAATCATCCTGGGTCTTAACCCAACTCATTATCATCAACACAACACATCTTATTCAATAACATCATATAATGTAGTTCAAATGAAAGATTCAATTTCAAATATAAACATGCATGGTTAAATAGGTACTTAGAGTTTCAACCATTAGATTAAAGACATACATTCAAATTTACGAATTGATATTACATCTCAAGTTTTAGGAGATAAGTCTTTTAATTTACAAATAATTTACATTGTCAAAAGCAAAAGACAACTAAACTAGTATTACTCTTGACACGACCCTGATGGACCTGAAAATAGAAATTAACATGTTCACATAATTATAAAAGATAGTAATAAGCAATAAAAATGGCAGACAATAATCTCTACGGAATTTCTTTTGATATATAAAATTAGGCATAAACCTCTTTTACAACATATATTTTCCATCTATTACCAATATCCATCTAATATCCTATCTCATTTGCCAAGAATAATTCCATTTTGGAAATCTCAACAGTTTGCGAACACCATCTCCTTATAAATCAATTCTCACTTAATACCAAGATATTCCTCTCTTGGTATCATTAGCTTATCTCATTCTTTTGGAATAACTAATCCATATATTCCCTTTCTGAATCTGTTGCTAAAAGATAATCGCCGAAACTAATAAATCTCATTAGTATCATTAGTCTTCTAATATTGGACTAGACTAATCAATTACATTCACATGCCAATATCAATACAACCGATTAGTATCATTAACTATTCCTTCCTTAGAATAGTTAATCAAATCTTATTCATATCTGGTTTACCATTAAAATTGTCGATGTCAAGAACCATTAACATCATTAGCCTTATTACCTGGAGTAGCTAATCACACCAGAAATGGTTGTCGATACCAATGTGACCTATTGATATCATTAACTATTCTCGACCCGGAATAGTTAATCAATGCCATTTAATTCTTCCATTCGTACCGAACCCCTTTCATTTTTCTTTTTAACATCATATGCATTGTAACCAAGGTTGCCAAGTATCATTCGCACACAATCTTAGTTATCGACACTACGGTCACTAAGCATCTTTCACATAACTTTGGTCACCATCATCACAGTGCTAAGTATCAATTTATGCCCTTAGCCACCGTCATTATGGTGTTAAGTATCATTGTAATGTATCCTTAGCCACCAACACTATGGTAACCAATTATCTATCAATTCCCCTCCAATCTCCAAGTCATTATGTCTACCCAATAACCACATTAATTAATTTACTCAATATCTTAATCATATATTAATTATTTTACTCATAACATTTAGAATTTACTACTTCTAACTTCAATCAATTAATTCACATAATCTCTTCAAAACTTAACTATCCGGTTAACTCATCTCCATTGCCAATAATTCTGGTAATTTCATATAATTACCCACATATTTGGTTAACCTTCCTCGATTACCAATAAATCTATTAATTCCATACGAATTACCCAGCCTCCAGCTAACCTTTTTTGTTAGCCAATCAATCCGGTAATTCCATATGAATTACCTCATATTCGGTTAACTTCCTCGTTAACCAATAAACCCGGTAATTCTCTTAATTACCCAATAAATCTGGCTAACCCATCCTGGTTGCCAAAATCAATCCGGTAATTCCATACGAATTACCTAGCATCCGGCTAACCTCTTTTGTTAGCCAATCAATCCAGTAATTCCATACGAATTACCCCATATTCAGTTAACTTACTCGTTAACCAATAAACTCGGTAACTCTTTTAATTACCTAAGAAATCTAGCTAACCCATCATGGTTGCCAAAATCAATCCGGTAATTCCATACGAATTACCTAGCATACGGCTAACCTTTTTTATTAGCCAATCAATCCGGTAATTCCATACGAATAACCCAACATCCAGCTAACCTCTTTTGTTAGCCAATCAATCCGGTAATTCCATACGAATTACCCCATATTCAGTTAACTTCCTTGTTAACCAATAAACCTGGTAATTCTCTTAATTACCCAAGAAATTTGGCTAACCCATCTTGGTTGCCACAATCAATCCGGTAATTCCATTCGAATTACCCAGCACCCGACTAACCTCTTTTGTTAGCCAAATAATTTCGGCGCTTTCTCTTAACTTACCAATAATTCTCATTTGTAATAATCACTCAACTTATTCATTTGTTTCATTCTTTTAACATCAATTAAACACATAACACAGATATTTAAGAAAAACTAATAATTGCAAAATAAGGTGATGAATCACTGACACGACCAAAAGATTGATGTCTTCTCCCAAGTGCAGGAGTGTCGAAGTAATAAATAACCCGGCAAGACCGGGGTCGAACCACAAGGAGGTTAATTGTATAAATTATAGTTAACAGCAACACAATAACAACAATAATAATAGTAGTAGTAATAATAATAATAATAATAATAATAATAATAATAATAATAATAAAGAAGAAGAAGTTGATGAGAACTTTGAGATGGAAGATTAACGTAAGGATTAAACAATGATAACAACAAATGTCAACGTTAGAGGATCCACTAATGGTATTTTAAACAAGTATAGTATAAACCTTTTTTATTCAATTGGAAACCACACACAAAGGAGGTTCCAATCAGATTATAAATTGTTAACATGATTACATTAGTTATCTTATTCGAATAAT
>Ga0325405_1004511_pt1 | contig 14194 bp, 12 predicted proteins | sample PopdelMetagenome_21_FD_205663 | JGI IMG/M metagenome (GOLD analysis project Ga0325405, IMG submission 205663) | Populus deltoides microbial communities from Bellville, Georgia, United States - Xylem-Control-R2 | ecosystem: Host-associated > Plants > Phyllosphere > Stem > Wood/Secondary xylem... | reverse complement strand
AATCCAAAAAAACACGTGGAAAAACGAACTTTATCGGATGAATTCTCAATCTCAATTAAGCTCCATTGAAGACATCTTCGATTCCTCACTAAATTTAGAGGAAACCCATTTCAAGGAAGGCTACAATGAAGGCTACAGCCAAGGGTTAATGTCTGGAAAAGAAGAAGCGGAACAAACGGGCCTGAAAATGGGCTTTGAAATCGGTGAAGAACTCGGGTTTTATCGTGGCTGTGTTGATGTATGGAATTCTGCTATTCTTGTTGACCCGACCCGGTTCTCTACCCGGTTGAAGGAGTCTATTAAGAAGATGGAGGAGTTGATCGAGAAATACCCGGTTTTAGACCCGGAAGATGAGAGAGTGAATGAGATTATGGATAGTTTGAGGTTGAAGTTTCGGGTTATAAGGGCAGGTTTGGGTGTGAAATTGGAGTATGATGGGTACCCAAAACCAAAGGAAATCGAGTTTTGATGAGGGATTTTTGGGTCTTTGTGTAATGGGTTTGGTGGTTTTTTTGTTGAAGCTTTGTAGTTCAAGTGGATCTTTGGTTAATAGAACAAGAATGTTTCTTTTTGATGTGATAATTTGTGGTCTATGGAAAAGTTTGGATCTTTAGATTTTATTTGATCTAATATGGCTAGGTATAAAATTCTAGTGTAGTTGATTGTGTTTGATTTTGAAGCTTAATAGCTTTTTATTTTCTGTAAGTTTATTGAATTTTGGATAGCTTAGTTGGTTTTGAACCTGTAGAATGTTACGTTTGATCCGATATTTCAGGAAGTATACAATTCTAGTGTTGCTGATTGTGTTAGATACTGAAGCTTTATTGATCAGCTACTCCATTGTGAAGAATTTAAGCCTTGTTCACTTAATATTTGGATTTTCATGACTATTTTCATTTAAAGATTGGTGCTTGAAAATTTTACTTATATAATGTGGGGTAACTGAGAGAGGTTGAGGCTTTTGTGGTCCCCTGGAATTATAACCACAAAGTTTGTTGATAATGTCAATTTCTATCATCTAAGTTCTATCTGCTTGTGCAGCTTGTGAAAAAGGTAGTAAGGAGAAATTATGTTGAAGATGATGCTTGCTTGCTGTAAGGTATACATATCTGAAAGCAGAAACAAAGTGGCATTGGAATCAATTGAAAGAGCTGCAAAGCTATTCCCTGAAGCACCTATTGTTAATAAGTTTGAAGATGTGACTTATAATAGAGTTGGCTACACTCTTGTCTCGAGTTTGGCTCCAAAACCATCTTTAGACTCATGTGCATTGAAGGGTGCTGTGCTTGCTATGGTTAAAGCTGCTCTGGAAACTATTGATTTCGGATTGCATTGTGGAAGTCATCCCCGGCTTGGTGTTGTTGATCACATTTGCTTTCATCCCTTGGCTCAATCATCTTTAGACCAGGCAGCTGGGATTGCAAAGTCTCTGGCAGTAGACGTTGGCTCCAGTCTTCAAGGTTCGAGCCCTTTGAACTTATCTGTGATTTGTGGAATTTGTTTTTCATGATAGTATATAAGTGAAAGAAACCTATAAAAACGACGAGTTTGATTAATTAGCTTGATGACAAGTCTAGATTCTCTCCTCCGAAGATGGTACTTTCTCAAAACTATGTTCCCTGCCTATAATAATACCTGAGGCAGCCTAAGTAGCAGTAGATTGTATATATCTCTTCTCTTCTGGTTTCAATTGGATATGATTGGTTTTTCATCTGGCTTTCTAAATTGTAGAATTTGAATGATGGTTTATTTCAATGAACGATGCAAATTCCTGATCCAATTGTTTGTGTTTGCTAAACAACAGCCCAACACTGTCATTGAATTACCCGCTGGCAGTAGCTTCTAGCATAAAACAAAACACAATATATTTGCTTCAAGTACTTAGTTTTCCCTGGGAATGCATATTAGAAAGATGGCATTATGTCTCTACCTTGAAAGCAAAGGTGATCTACTGAGCATTTCAGTACCCATTGGAAATAAAACAAATGAAATGAGTTTGGCATTGGATTCAAAGTGAGGCAGTGAAAATTATAAATGTTTTTTATGATTGGAGCTTTATTTTTGTTCAGAATAAAGGAGATATCAATGGATGAATATTTATTTGTCAAGGCATGCTGAAATTTTTTATGTTATGTTGAATTTTTGTTCAGTCTTCTTATTGGATCATAGCTCATTTTGTTTCTGCATTGCTAATGATCTCATATGTAGCCTGCAGTCCCCACATTTCTATATGGAGCTGCCAATGTTGAAGGGAGAACACTCGATTCAATCAGAAGAGAGCTGGGTTATTTCAAGCCAAATTCTGGAAACCAATGGGCAGGTGGGCCAAAATCAGAGTCCTTGCCACTGAAGCCAGATGAAGGTCCAGCTCAAGTGAATCAAGCAAAAGGTGTTCTTGTAATTGGAGCAACCAGGTGGGTTGATAACTACAATGTCCCTGTCTTCTCCACTGATATTGCTGCTGTTCGTAGAATTGCAAAACGTGTTAGTGGGAGAGGAGGCGGGCTTCCTTCAGTTCAAGCAATGGCACTTGCACATGGTGATGATGTCATTGAGGTTGCTTGTAACTTGTTGAAACCAAGTAATGTGGGAGGAGAGATGGTTCAGCAAGAAGTTGAGAGACTCGCAAAGGAGGAGGGTATTGCTGTGGGGAAGGGATATTTTACAGATTTCTCACAGGATAAAATAATTGAAAATTACTTGAAGTTTTGTCCCCTAATTTAACCACAAGATGCAATTTTGTAACAGAGAAGGTATTGTCCCTTCTGTGAAAATTACTTTAAAAAAAAATGCTACGCTGAAGGTGTCTTTCTAAGGGATTTTTGTTCCGATGCATGTGATGTGAATGGTTGTGCACACATGAAATGTGTACGTCTTTACCAGCATATTCACCATCTTAGAAGCGGTGAAGTTTTGGCATCATATTCTTGAGAGATTGCTTAGATGCAAAAATTCCTATAAACACTGTATATTTTGGTTCAACTTATATCTCTATATCTGCTCTTCGTTCTTCATCCCTCTATAAGAGTTATCTCGCAGATCATCTGGTCGTCTTGATGTCTGGTGAGAACAATTTCCTATAATGTTTGAAACAAGAATGTGTTCTGCAATGCTTAAATGTGATTCTGTCAGAGAATTCATATGTGATTAGATTTCACTAGTTTCATCTTCTCTTTTCATATGTATTTTCCTCTCTGACTTCTCGAATGCACTTCTCTAATGGCGTTCTTTCTATCTCTTACTATCATAAAGAAGTAACACTTTTGCACTTCAGTTTTCACGTATATGGATGGCATGAAGTGTGGTATTAGTTCTCTACAAGAAAGATTAATTTCCAAGGATTTTGTTTAAATTAAAGCAAAGCTTAGTGAATAGGCAAGCAATATAGTGTTGTATACAATCTGGAATTGTTTGATAGCAGAGTTGTTTTCAGCAAAGTGCTGTGACATTGAAACAATGAAACCTGAATCACTGAACAATTACCTGATATTCGAATTGAAATCTGTACGAAGTCTTTTTTTTTTTTTTTAATCAAATCAGACAAGAAATAGTGATGGCCTGGATACTGTTCGGCATAGAGCACAAAACAGAAATAAAGATGACCGAACTCTCTGTTCGGAATTTCATGATTTATCTGCTTAGGAACTCGCCGGGACCTTAACAACCTCAATTTTGCAGATTTGCTTGTGAAACAATAAAGAGAAATCTTTCAGCTAGTGCAGAAAGCTGTTATCTGCACAAGAGACAACTCAGATCCTGATAACATCAGAATTAGAAACCACTTCGTTTCATATAAGGTATGCAACCTAATCCTTTAAGAATAGACCCTTGTTGCCAAGATGAGATGAGAAGGATGTTTTGGTTGAATGAGAATTTCTAGATTCATCCACTCAATAATAGTGGATTTTTCAATCATGTATAAAAGTGCCATATTCTAGTTTTTTTTATGAGGATGCTTAGCACACAGGTAATGATTCATCCTTACATCTAGTGCATGACCTAACTGATGTATCTATGTTAAAAGACAAATAGAAGAAAAATAAATGTAAGATCATCTTCTGCTTGATATGATTGGTCATAAAGATTCTAAAAATGTTAGAAAGATAAGGTTGCTACGAGACGGTTTCTTTGTCTTTTTCAGTTTCTGCTTCTCACTATTGTATCATCAGCATCAATGCTAACACAATTGAGCTCGGCTGTTTTTGGTATTTAATAGATCGAAAGCTTTAAATTATGAAGGGAGGGGGGAGTCTAGGGTTCACAAATAGTTATGAAAACCATGTGTTGTATCGATTACAATGTGCCCCATTTATGCTTCAACTAAACCACCAGTGTAGTTTAAGAGTTATTCTTTTTTTCATACCATTAAAAACATATCTAATAGCCTGAAAAATGAGGTGGGTATTACTTCCTGACACCAATCTCAATCTGAGATACAAGGCCCTTGATGGATTTCATCTTTTGGTTGCTAGGGCTCATATTCAAGTTCATTTCCCTAGGGCTGAGTCAATGAAACCTCAATGAAAATCTTTAACAAATAATCACATGTTATATCACAAAGGAACATATTTTTGTGTCCTTTTCAATAAATGAAATCAATGGTTTTCAAGATGAAACAAATATCTAAATTTGTGGATAGGAGACTGTCCTTGTAATAACTCCACTGGCACTGAGAGGTATTGGGTTCACAAGAACAATTACCTGCCCTTAGCACTATGAATTTTCCAACTTACTATTATGGCAATATGATTCTGTGGGCTTTTGTTTGTCATTTTATAGATAATAGAGAACCTTCTTTCATAAGAAAATGATCTGCATACATGTGATATGTCTACTCATGACACACAATGCTTTCTTATGAGTAAAATATGATGCTATTCAGCGCCATGTGGATCTGCTTTTGGTAAATAAGCCACTGATTTCTCCTTATCCATAGCTCTGATTTTGTTGTCGAATTGTGGGGACAGTTTTTTAATGAATTTGTGTAATGCTGACTCACACTAGCTTAAATTATTAGTAGTGATTTAATGGCTTATACATGCACATAGGACACATCCTCTCACCATCAATTCCTTCCCTTGAATAGTGAAGCATAGGCAAAAGCATCAAGATCATCTTGAGCAGAAGGCAAGAAATGGATTTTGACTCGAGTTGCAAGGTAAACATCATCAACTCCACATTATTGTCTTCCATAGAATTTCATCTCTTCTTTCTCTCTTCTGGGTTATCTTTTCTTTTGCTCTGTGTTTTGAGCCCATGCTGCATGGATACTTAACTTTATATCTTCATGTGTCTGTTTTTACATGTACAGAGAGATTATTTATTTTGATCTTTGTTGAATTTTGATTACTTCTGAATTAGAACATTAGCTCGGAAGTTTGTGTTCATTTGAAAAGTTCTTGTTTCGTACAAATTTAGTAATGAATGTTAAAACAACTAAAATCATCCCATTTGAGTTTTTTGTGGGATCAATATAATTTTTTAGCAATTTGAGTAGCTTCTTTCTACTTCCCTTCTTTGTTGTTCTCCATAGATGCCATATACTCTTTATCTCTAGTATCCTTTTAGTTTTTAGGATTTTTGAGCATGATCTTCATTTGGCCTTCTACTTCTTTTGAGTATTTTCTTTTCAATACAACTAGCCAGCTGATAATCCAGAATCATTTGAAGCTAAACCAATTTGACCATGTAACAAGTTAACCCCTGGAAAAATCTCTAAACATGACCTCCATTTACCTGCCAATCTACCACACACTTGTTCCTTGGTTGTGTTTGGTTAGTGTCCTCTGATAGAAGGGACAGGTATAGAAGAGACAGAAACTTGTATGGTTGAGAAATGGAAACATGAAATAAATGTGTAGGGGACAATTTTGGAGTGAACAGGGGGACATATTTCCTCTGTCCCACTGTCTCTATCTTTTCTGCCCATAAACAGCAACCAAACGCTTCTTTATAAATAGCAGAAAGCTATACACAGAGCATGTGACCAGTCTCTTTTCTTTGGCTGTTTAGACAGTACGCAAATTTGAGTCTTTCCCCTTCTCATGTTTTGCAAGAGACATCATCGCTAGATTAAATGGTCACTGGTCTTGAAAATGACAATTTTGATCATACACTTTGAATTATTATGATCAAATGATAGGATGGGATTAATTGGCTGGGTACCAATAGGCCTTTGACTCATTGGTGTGAACTCTTTTACCAACATCAGTAGATGTCTAATTTCCTCTTGTTCGTCTTGGTTGCATAGAACAAAAAAACTGCAAATGAATCCATGCTGATATGCTGCATGCTCTTCATCTCTGAAGCACGTAACCGTGCAGCTCTGGACTTAATTGAACGAGCTGCTAGGATCGACCCAGAAAGTGTCATTGTAAACAAATTTGAGGACCGAGTTTATAATAGGATCAGGTTCACTATTGTATCATATGTTGTTGTTGATAGCACTGGTAGTCCCATTTATAGTCCATTGCACCAAACTGTGCTAGCCATTGTTGAGGCTGCTTATGGAGCCATTAACCTAGAGTTGCACTCTGGCGCACACCCTCGACTTGGCGTTGTAGATGACATTGCTTTCCACCCTTTGGCTGAAGCATCACTGGATGAAGCTGCCTGGCTTGCTAAGGCTGTGGCAGCAGATATTGGCAGCAGATTTCAAGGTTGGTCCAAAACTTTAACTAGAACCGTATTTATCACACTGCAGATGTTAATATTTCACTCGAAACAGCATTTTTTTAGTCTCGAAAATATCCACCGCTTTCTTATTTGTCTTTCTTGATATATTGCAGTGCCAGTATTTCTTTATGCTGCAGCACACCCAACAGGCAGGGCCCCGGACACAATCAGGCGTGAGCTGGGCTACTACAGGCCAAATTTCATGGGCAGCCAATGGGCAGGGTGGAACATACCCGAAATTCTCCCAGAAAATCCCGATCATGGTCCAAACCATGTGTCTCGGACCAGAGGAGTCACGCTGATTGGGGCACGGTCATGGGTCACATTATACAACATTCCCATCATGTGCACCGATGTTTCAACTGCTCGACGGATAGCACGCATGGTAAGTGCTCGCGGTGGTGGACTCCCAACAGTACAATCGTTGGCCCTATTTCATGGCGATGATTCAGCTGAGATTGCTTGCATGCTCTTGGAGCCTAATCGGATTGGCCCGGACAGGGTGCAAGCACAGGTTGAGATGTTGGCAGCTCAAGAAGGGTTGGATGTAGAGAAGGGCTATTTCACTGATCTTTCACCAGAAATGATTGTGCAAAAGTACATGAATTTAATCTCTGCTAGGAGAGACTGATCAAACACTCGTTTGGACATTAAACTGATTATCAAATTTCTGCTGACCATAATGGTCAAAGAACATAACCAAATAACATAAACTGATCAACTGTTTAAATCTTAAGCTTACTCAATTGGTAGCTACTTTATGATAGCTTTTGGTTACCGTCACCACCACCAGATAGATGAGACGAAGATAATGGAGACATATCTTTCTATTCTTTCTATTTTGAGAAGATAGAAATCTATTCCAAACTAGTTTCAGGACAGATTTATTGTATGTTTATGTTTGTCTTTTCATCCAAATATGTTTTTGTCCCGTGTATATAAAACATAATCGAGGCTTAATGTCTCTAGTAAGCAAAAATGTCCAAGAAATGATCAAAACTATGTGCAGTTATCTGTTTTTAGATCACTTACTGATTCTTTCTTTGTTCTACTTCCACTTACTTACTGTCTGATCCCGACTCTGAAAGTTTTTACTCTGTTCAAAATTTAAGAGGATATCTTGAATAAGCAATGAATTCCACACCAGAAAAATACTTCTGAATAAGTCATTTTATGCAAATATATTGCCATTTTTTCTTTCCTTGACCCTACGATTTAGCAAAAAAAACGTGTATTTCTGCCCTTTCAATATCTGAAACTCAATAAATTTCAAGATCAATATGAAAATGTATAGCAGCATGATTTCCTGGGTTTTGTTCGTCAGGCATGTTATCTTAGAAAAACAAGGTTAAACAAACCGTTTTTTAAACGGTCTAGAAACAGAATAATATTTTAATTTTTGAAAAGTAGTTAAAAATAAAATTTAAAATTTATGTTCAAATATATTTTTTTCAGAAAAAAAAACTAATTATTTAGTTCTACAAATCTGTATTGAGTTTGAAAAACATTTTTTAGGTTCTCAATAATTTTTCTTTACAAATAAAAATATATAAATGATGAATAATACAATATTTTTCTTTTATATTCAAGCACTCTTTATGTAAAATATTAAATTTCTTTTTTATATATTTTTATATTTAATTGTTATCATAAATTTAATTTTTGAATTAACAAGTATAAATATTTCATAATAAATTTAATTTGAATGAAATAAAATTAATATTCTATAATTAGATTATTAAAAATATAAATATTAATACATTTTCTAATTTTTTATTGAAAAAGTAAGACTGAATAGGAGAAAAAATTGATGATAAAAAAGAAAAATAATTTTCTATTATTAGAAATACTCTGTCCCTTTTCTTTTTAAAACCCCTCCAAACTTCCAAGTTACCTCCCTCGGTTTTTTTCTTTCTCCTTTTGGGTCTCCAGGTGCTGAATGCCATCACATTTCGACCTCACAAGGGCAACTGATTGCAACCCTTTTGAGCATGGTGTTAGCTGTGTTTATACACCAGCACAAATACTATCATAACCACTGCTCATATGATGAATCAAATATTTCTTCTATCAACCTTGATCTTTCATTGATTTATAAAAAGGGAAAAAATTTCCACCGCTCTACACCAGCTGTATAATCTATATGAATATATCAATGTACATTTGAAAGTTGTCAAAATTTTCTTTCATCATGAACACTGTTTTTTTCGAAAATCTTCGGACAGTAATGTCTGGAGCAGTTCTTGTAACCTCTGAGCACCAGGACCTGGTCTAAATACTGAATAATTACCGCGTATGGAGCATGGATCAGATCCATTGTCTGAGCCGCCAATACACCATGCTCCAGGAGCAAACCTGCCCGTGCGGTTTAGAATCTCTTTATCAATCTTGTCTAAAACTGGATCATCCCTTGCAAATTTCCGGGCAAATGGGGCATTGCTTTTAACCATTTTATCAAAGTCTTTCATTGTCAAAGAGATAGGGTGTTGCTTAGGAGGACTGTCCCAGGCTATGTAGTGGAGATCATGACCTATGGCTGTGTTTTGGAATTCTTCAGTATTGCAAATAACAGTGTGGAAATATCCTTCAGGAGAGGAGATGAAATTTGTGTAGTACATTAGGATAGTTCGTGGAAGGTTCTCCCATCCCATTATACAGTATTCGAGAAAAGATCGTGTCAGCATTACCCATGCTGAACCTGTATACCAGAGAAAAGACAAACAGCATTTTCTTTTCTTCTCTTTCCTTTTCATATTAAAAACAAAAGAATAAAGGACAGTATCATATACAGAAAGTAATCAGATTTTCTAGAGGCCATGAGTTAAACAATTGCAGGAAGACATCCAGATGCAGGGTTAAAAGAATCGAATGACCACACAGTATTTTGCCTCATGGTACTCGACCATGCAAGGATTTGGGATCGTCCCATTCGCCTTGGGAACCACCACTAAAGATAATCTAGTAGGCTATCAACTGACTCAATTGAGGTTCGTCCCATAATGTGTGGGAGTTGCTTCTTGTGCAGCTTCGAGAGAAGCCACTTCAAGCAACACTAATAAAGGGTACGAATGTCTCCAAATTCTCCCTCACAATGCCTCATTTTAATGGGCTGACGTAAAACAGTTCAAATTTTGAAAACAGTGCAAAAAAAGTAAGGGTAGAAAACAAAATACAGAAAGAAACCCTCATTATATCAAATCCGTGGTAGCCAACTTGAAAGGAGAGGCCAAAAAGACCTTTTTATGGTAAAAGATCAAGATAGTGATTTGTTTTCACCTACTGCATTCTCTGCAACTGACTGCACAACAACATCATGCAACATGAAAGATCTCTGGCAAGAAGTTAAGATGATAATGATGACATGTCAGCATTCATCCATATCATATGTAAGATGTCAGTGTACGGCTATATGCATTCATCAATATACCAAATTTTGGTCGGTGCAGAGTGTAGTTTATGGTATCTGGGGGAGCCTCATACAATGGTGTTAGTCATACACTACCACCATGTTTCCTGTCCTCGTATGCACAACGGTGAATTTGTTTGATGCAAACACATACACAAAGCAAGACAGAGATGGGGATGGGGATGTATAGGATATGCAGTGAAAATATGTTTCTGCAATAGACAGTTTCAAGCTAACATGAATCAGAAATGCAATGCAATCCTTCAAAGATGCAACTACCATCTCATAGCTAAATATTTCTCAAAAAAAAAAACAAGTTTACTGTATGCTCAATGAATCCATGAAGCTTAGATAGACACGCATACCAGTAAACAACTTGAAAGATGTGGGAAGTGATCTGCGTTGAGTAGTAAAATAAAGGTCAGATTTCTTTGATGAGTAAAGGCCTGGATCAACAATAATCGGTTTTGCCCTCGAGTTCCTGCAAAGAGTTGGCAGATCAAAATACCCTAGGTGAATTCTTTTTTCAGAAAATAGAAGCAGATGAAGTTTTGCTAAGGTAGTGGTGCAAAGTTCTGTGTTTTCTTCACTTACAATTTCCATCCAGTTAGCTGTGTATGTTCAATGAAATTAAGGTTTCTAGACAAATTTGAGAACACATGGAGCAAATCTGCAGAGTCAAAATACAATTAGATTTTACAACTGCAAAGCATATCCATATATACAGGAAATAGAAATTCCAAAACTTGAGTAAAAAATATTTCAATCCCCTGTACCCATCAGAATTATCACATGAAATTTAGCAAATTAATGGGGAACTTAGGCATATTGCTGAACAGTATGAAGAGATTTGTAGGCACAATGCTGTTTCTGTCAGTTCATCCATCCAATGCAACTTATGAATAGCAAGTCAATCAGAGAGTTGAGAGGCAACCACTGAACATGATTGTATACCAAAAACCATAGAGTAAGATAATGTGCCGTTGATCAAATAAGATAAATGCTAAGACCTTGTTATGATTTATACAGTTTGAATTTCCAAATTAAACATTGCAAGAAGCTAAGGGCCAACACCTAGTATTGGCCTTTTCAGAAAAATTAACTTTTTCAAAGAGAATTACTGTGCAATACAGGAACAAGAAAGGAGCACAGGAGATGATCTTTTTCCTTAAAAATAACTAGAGTCGAGAGAAAAAATGCAGAAGCATAAATCTAGTTGTTACAGGGCTATGGCAATGTTTAAAATAAGTACACGGCAAAATTTTCCACTCCTGGATGACAAACAGAAAAACTCCAAGAGACAGCAAAATTTTGAGGTTCCTTGAACCCAAAAGAAAGGGTTAGCACTTAGCAGTTGCACATAGTGAGCCAGCCCTTCAGCAGGTGACAGCAATACAGTGGCTATATTCCCTTGAAAAAACTGTTAAACGATCTTAGACTCCAAGTGTAAACCTCAGTGTAATTATGTTCTTCATTTTCTAGTATAAATAGAATCCCATAAGAAAATTTTGATGGCATAATCATGATCTCCTAAACATCTTGCAAATGCAGTCGAGAAATATATCTCTATTGCTAAAGTGCAACAGGAGGGTGCGGTGCTAAAGAAAAGGTGATCCGTTGAGTATGCTAACCTCGCGCATTCCCCAAGGCAAAACAAAGATATCCTTCCCCTTAGAAGCAAAAGGCATGAATCTACTTGAGAGCAATAGCTCAAAACTTAGCCCTAAAGGAAACAAATTGAAACTTCATATTATTAGAACTAAAGAAGTGGAATACCATGAGCTTGGTAAATGATATGTGAACAGCATGAAGGAAACCTGGTTGGACCCAAACACCACATTCACACAAGTTAATGGGTTCAAATTGTTCGTGTGAACTGAAGCAAGGATCAGATTCAATGACCCAGTATTATTTTTTATAAGCAACTTACTGCATCAAATTTTGCTCCAAGCTAATTACATAACCTAAGAAATCGATTTATTATACCACAATTTGTCAGATATCACCTATGCTGGATACAAGAACCAATACACAGTTTTACAGAATATGTGGAGAGAAGTTCAAATTAATTCGATAAGTAAATTACCATTCTTAAACATTATCAATCCTCTTATGGAAATAGAACACAATAAGTTACCCAGCATAATAAGAAAAAAGCAGCAAAAATAATTATGAAACAAGTAAAAATGCAGCAGCAACAGGTACTAACCATCTTGTGTCACAAGAGGATAATCTGAAGCACTGAGATTGATAAACCAGTCCCACTCTAAACTCTCCCTCAACATGATTGCAATTGCTTGAAGGGTACAGGCAAACATTGTAGGCCCTTTATAAGTCACCAAGTTGGACTGTGCCATTACACGCACATTCCCAACTTCTTGAAACGTTGGATCATTCTTCACATACCCTCCCAACATCAACCTTTCTCGTGGGGGTGCCTCAAGATCCAAATGTAGAATATACTGATTTCTCGGATGATACACAGCCTGCAAAGTCCTCATCATTCTTTGACTATCACCCTTCGTACCTGAAATGAGATAAGCTAATCTAGGCGGTTCCAATTCTGAATACCTACTTCTATCAAACCATTTCTTTAAATCCGATTCTACGAAATACCCACTTGAGTCCTCTGGTCTTGAATACGAAACAATGTCAAATGGCACCTGCTCTCCTCCATAAGAAGATGTAAACACCCCAAAAGTAGCCGATGAAAACAGAGTTAAGAACACTAGCAAGCTTGCAAAGAATGGGATAAGCCATTTTCTATCACTGAACAACCTTCCTGAGTGGGAACTTCCATTCTTCCTCATACTCACCAATGCCTTTTTGATAGACATCGTTCTCCTCTAACTCAAAAACTCTCCAAATTATCAGAGGACACCAAGAAATGCTAGCAATTAAAGCAAAACCCCCATCAATCTAGTAAGCAGAAAAGAGCCAAATAGAAGCAAACCCTCCGTTTCAGATAAATGAATAGCTTCTAATGCTTTGAAGCGAAGTTTCATTAACATATTAACAAAACCCCACCAAGATTCCTAGATTAAGAACTCAAATTTCCAAATTAGTAAAATCGAAAAGAAATCTTTATGGCAACAACAGTTACAAGGAAAAAGCTGAAAACCCATGATAATTCCAATAAAAGAAAGGTATTTACAAGTGAAAACAAAAAACCAACAAAAATGTTAACTTTCAACTTAAAAACTCAAACTTCAATAACCAAGAAGCAGTTAGATTCAACAAATGCAATAAATAAAAAGTGGGGTTTTGCTCTAATCAGTTTCAGATCTAATAATCACTACAAAGAGTTGATAGGAAGAGATAAACATAGAACAAAAGGGAAATGCTTAAGAGTAATTTTTTAGAAACTTTAAACACAAGAGAACTACAGAAAGGAGGAAATAAAAGAAGAAAAACTTACTAGGTTTGAAGAGTTTGAATGTAGTTAAGAGGGAGATAAAGAGAGGGAAAGTTGCAATCTTTTTACAATGCGAGGGATTCAAAGATTGAAGCTTTGAGCAGAATCCGCTGAATTTTATTCCCTGAGAGAGAGAGAGGGTGGTGAGTCAGGTCATGGGGACACTAAAATTGAACAAGATTTTGGTTTTGCATTTAATTATTTGGTGAAAACTTTTGATTAAATTAGCTTGATTCCTTTTCGTAATTATTTGAAGAATAGACAATAACGCTCAAGCAATTACAAGAGTCCCCACGCCAATTCATGGCGCGTGGTTTTCCTTCATAAGAGACCAATTGCCCTTGATTGCTTTTTTTATTTGATAGTTAAAATATTTTCCAGTGAATTTACCTGTGATCGAGATTAATTCTTTTACTTTAAGCAATTTTAAAGAGACACTTTCAACTTGAATCTAATATATTTAGAAAACTTTAATAAATCTTCCTTAATAACATCTTGAAGTTTGAACCTTTAAAAAAACCAACCTCTAAATTTCAATACTTAATTATTGTTTTCTTTAAATATTTGCTTACAAATGAAAAATAAATAAAATTGGTATACAAGTGAAATCTAAATTTAAATTATATTAATTTATGAGACATTAAATCTCACATAACACACATTAACTATATGAAAAATCAATACCTGCGTGCTTTTAA
>Ga0325405_1004510_pt1 | contig 14194 bp, 9 predicted proteins | sample PopdelMetagenome_21_FD_205663 | JGI IMG/M metagenome (GOLD analysis project Ga0325405, IMG submission 205663) | Populus deltoides microbial communities from Bellville, Georgia, United States - Xylem-Control-R2 | ecosystem: Host-associated > Plants > Phyllosphere > Stem > Wood/Secondary xylem... | reverse complement strand
TATATCGCTTCATTTGATTGTATATAGCCAATACTCTAGCAAAGTAATCTAAAATACTCTCTGATTCAAGCATATATAGCTTTTCAAAGTAACCCCATAGCTTTTATAGGCATACCTTTCTAACATTGTCGTCTCCTTAGTTTGAATATTGCAAAAAATTTCATGCTTGCTTAGCGATTGTTGTATTGGCCACTATCTCAAAAGTGGCATCATCCAGACATTGGTAAATAATTGTGAATGCTTGTTGATCCTTCCTTCGTATTTTTTGCACGACCTCCTTTTTAGATGAAGTCAACGTTACTCCTTCCACAATTCCTCAAAACCTTTTTCAAATGTTTACCACACATCATGGAAACCTAATTAAGCTTTCACATGAATACACTAAATTTCATAATTGTCTTTTGTCAAACGAAGACATTGAAGTGGGAAGTTTGTATTGGGCATGTCAAATAATAAAAAACAAGATTTGATACCATTTGTTGGAAGAAAAATAATTTGGTATAAGTTTATGGGCAACAAGTAAATAAGCAAAACTAAAAAACAAGAAGAAGATTTGAGAAAAAGACAATATTATTAAATGTTTTTATCTTGTGTATTCCTTTCTATATTTATTGAATTAAGCTTTTGATTATAAACCTAAACAAACAAGAAATTAAACTACTCAAATGAATTTTTAATATAAACAGGAAATTTATTTTGTAGGCTTAATTGATCGATCATTTCTAAACTAGTTGACCGATACATATAATATAACCGGTCCACTGATTCTCAATATTGATAAACTGATTCTTCTGTTTTTTAGAAAAATCAAAATCCAGTTACTTCAGCGTAGACGCTGGTAAAGGGATGGTACAACTTGGTTGACTCTATATAAACTACCGAAGACAGCTTCGTTTCAGTGTGCTACAGGGAAATGTAAAAGAACAAGAACAAAGGGAGTGCACAAGGACCCACGATTAAATTGGAAAAGAGGTGTGTGGTTTAAAGAAGCAAGAGATGATCTTCACATGTTTGTGGAATAGAAACTAACATGGTCTGGTTTATACTTTTTCACTCAGGGATGGCTGCTAGTACTCACCTGTCTCAACCCAACTTTGGTTTCTACGTCACAACTAGCAGGAACAAAAGGATAATTCGTTTGTCTTTAAACCCCTTTGATATGCAACATTTGGGACCCAATAATTAATTAATGTTTCTTTCGGCTTTTTTGAGTTTGGGACGCTTGGATTCTTGAATTGATGCAATCATACACCCTTTTAAAGCACTCATGAAGGTCTATGGGTACCCATAAATCCATGCTTCTAGGCTTCTAGCTATGACCATTCAATTTATTTCATTTTCATCCACAACATTGTCTTCTCCTACTATCATTTGCAGATTTTTTATTAATTTGTGCACTGCTCTATTTTATTTACTTGTACACAGATCACCTGTTATACCCATTCACCTAAAGTCATCTGTTTGCTGTTAACAAAGATTTTCTTTTAACAAGCTCTTACAAATCAGAGATATTGCCCTGCTAATGTTGGTGTTTTTCCTATTCGTTTGTTAATGTAGATTCATCATTTCATCTTTTCCCATCTTCTCAGAGTTCATGTCGGTGATATGCATATAAATATCCACACTGATACTAGCTGTCCTCTGCCTTTGATTACCTGAAATGGCCTGTCTTACAAAATTATATTCCCTCCCTAGGGGTCGGTGGTAATCCATCCACGCTCACACACACGCTTGAAAAGCACGTGGTTTCCTTCCTTGCTCTTAGATCACTGCCATGACAGCAAGGGTTAATTACCACTCTATTCTTAGGTCAGTTGAGCTTTAAATAGCTATGTTGAATAAGCAACGATATCGGCATTCCTTCTAAATCAACATGTATTTAAAATGATATTTTTCTTCAAAAATATAAATGAAGACCATAGAAGAGAGAATATTTTCGATATGTTTTTCAAGGAAAAAAAAAAAACTAAGGCTAAGACTTTAATTGTCAATTAAGCAATGAGATGACTTGCATGTCTTGTGATGGGTTGAATAAGATCGACTGAGACCTGGGCCTTCCATGGAAATGGGTTGTATATATTAATAAAAACAAAGATGATATGGCTCAACATATATGGATTCAATTAATTGAGTGTGTATATATATATCGAGACAAAAAATTCTGATTCAACGACCAAGTTAATTAGAGATCATTGAACGTTCATAATGCTCCATCATTTCATGCAATAAATTTTTTTTAAATTTTCTGTTAAGTACTCGAATGTCGAAGCACTCCGGCAAAAACTTCTTGAGACGTGATCACCAGTTAAAGCAAAAGCCTTTTCTATTATCAAACAACGAAATAGATATAGCAGTGGTCTTTCATTTTCTAGATCACAGCCCTTTTCCTGGTGTATCTGAGTGTGTTTATCTTGTTACTGATGCATTACAAGAAGTAAAACGCATTTCTTTTTTCAAATGTACATGTACCTCAGTGAAAAGCCCTATACATTACACTTGAGTGAATGGTTTTTGGATATTTGTGAGCTGCCATATGATTGATTCATTAGCAATTTAACGTAAAGCATGCATGTTTCGGAGAGAATTAAATATCAAAAAGAGAAAGTGATCCAGATAATTTTGAATTTGTGATTGCAAAATTGTATGCTTCGAGAAATTGTATTCCTGAAACTGGAAAAAATAATGATTATTTAAAGGGCCGGTACAATATGGTTAAGAATGCATAAAATTGACTTAAAAAATCCCATCCCATCCAGACCAGCAGCCACGGCTGATCTATATGCAACCTCAAGGTACAGTAAGGGTGAAGGCTTACAGTTCCACTATTTGCTAATTAATGAAGAGCGAGTGATCTTTCCTTCTTAATTAAGATTGCAATAACAAATCTTGGTGTTGATTTTCTATGTAATCAGGAAGAGACCCAGCACATTATCTCACATGCAGCTTGTTTGAATACTTCCTCCACTGGAAATGTCTCTCCGAACTGATCAGAAGCTCCACTTGCCTGCTTGTTTTTTCCACATTGAGGATAAACTATATATATATAAGTTTGCAGCTTGCAAGGTGAAAATAGTGCTACATGTAATGAAGGAATACTCTTGTTCATGATACTTACATTAATTTATAAGTAAAATTATACGTGCAATTAAAATCTTTAAAAGCATGTAATCATGAGTTTTGAAAGTATTTTTGCATATAGAGTTTAATAATTTGAGAATCTTTTTTTTTCTTCTTCTTTTTGGTGAATGTGTTTTGAGAATATTGTTACAAATTAATGTAAAGGAAGTGAAAATTGTGAATCACTCCTAAAGCAAATTCCTTATATATGTAGATCTGGTTTAATTTATGTTTTTCCATTAGACTAGTCTAATTTAACGAAGGTTTGTGGAGTCTAAAGTAGCCATAATTCTCCAAGAAAGGTCTCTATCGAGTTAATCCGGATTCACAATCTCTTCCCATAACTATTAATCGAATTGCCAAAAGAAAAGAAAGGAGGTCGTGACAAAGAGGAAGTGATCACTTACATGAGCTTGAATCATGTACATGCTCCGACTGCAATCAGAGGAAACATGAGCAGACAGCACCTCGACATTATGCTTCTCCAACACATAGCAGATAGTGGTGAAGAGTCCCGGATTCTTTGGAGAGCATATACTAATTTGGGCTTCATCTCCACAAATATTCAACACCACATTTGAAGAAGTCCAAGTTTGAAAGAGTACAGGATATCTTGAGACTGAGGGTAAAGATTTTGTTGTGCTAATTGCCAAGTTACTAGAAGATACTTGATCAGCTAAGAACGCCTCTCTGGAGTCTGCTTGCATTTGTGGGGCAATCAAAGATGGCTCATAACCGAAAGTCGTGGCACCTTGGAGCCTTTCTAGCTTCTCTTTTTGTAAGTTTTGGAGAGTATGCTGTAGGGTTTCGATATAGTTCACTGCTTCATCAACAATGGTGGACTTGTCAGCCTGTAAAAAATAGAAGGTACATAAAAAATAGACTTTAAATTATGAAGATTTCTCATATTTATTCGTATATAAGAAAACTAACAAATAGGTAATATTTCACCCTACATTTTAAAACAAAATCCATTTCAAAGAACATCATACATGGATGCAGTTTAATAATTAAGACCCATTTTAAGGTTACCTGTCATGGTTGGGAAGACATAAATAGGGTTTCGATAAATTAACAAACAAGGGGTTGAAATTCACTGTGGGAAATATATGGATCAGCAGGAATTGAGAGAGATATATCCGCAACTACATACACAAATTTACCTAGTTAATTAGAGCTTACACCTATGCAACTTTGATGCAAATGCTGGTGTTTAACTTGAACTAATTAGTCCAAGCGAAAGTATATGTGGCAAAAGGAAAAAAAGCGACACGTCCTCTATAACTGCATGCTCGATCGTGAAGCAAACAAAAATGGAACCCTTTAGAAAAATCCATGCTTGTGCATATATATGGAAAAGGGAAAAGATTCATACGGAAAGGACAGCCTCTTTCTGCAAAGCTAAAAATTAAGTTACTGGCTTGCTCTTCAAAACTCTCCAAGAAATTGTATCAAAACGTGAGGGGAAAAAAAAGTAATTTAACCGGCCAAGCCAGAGAGTGTACTTGTATGCAAAAACCCTAGCCAGCAAGCGAAAAAACTCCACAAATTAGACTAGTCTTATGTAACTTGATTCTTGAAGTGCACGTACGTATAATTTACCTTGGGAGGAAGTTGAGGAAGCAAAGCATGAAGATTAGAGAACATGGTCCTCATCTTCTTTCTCCTTTCTCTCTCAGTCCATATATGTGTCTCATGATCTGATTCACCTACTCCTTTTCCTTCTTTAACCTCGCCTTTGCTTCCCTTACCATTACTTTTGTGCATTTGACCTCTCTTCTCGGCCTTGTTTTCTTGTTCTTTGATCCCTATTTCTGCTTGGCTATTTGAGCTCGAACCCGGCAGCTTAATGTTCTTCCCTATTTTCTCCTCACTTCCACCCAAATTATCAGAATTTGATAAATCCCAAGTTTGGTTATCCCACAAGAAACTTTCATGCTCTCCTTCTTCTGACATCCCTGTATATGTATGTGTATATATATATATATAAGAAAAAATGGACAGATGAGCAGACAGAGAGAGGGATGGAAGAAAGCGTTTTGATGAGTACAAGGGCGAAAGGGAAGAGAGAGGAGGTGTTTATAAAGGTGGCAAAGGGAGAGGGAGAGGGAGATGAGAGAGGGCAGGGCACTGGCAAAGTGGAAGATATTGGACAAAATACAATCATAAGGCAATGCCGTTACTACTGGGCATGAAAACAAAAAACGGAAACAGAAGCTAAGCGCGTTGGTACAAAAAGGATTTCTCTTCTTTTCTTTCTTACTTGCAGTGCAAGGTCCCACATTTCCTATGGCCCCACTTGGCCCTACCATATTTATCTTTCCAAAGAAATCATCATCTTACTAGAAAAACCAGTGCCTTTTTTGGAAATAGAATCAATGGCGGTTTTACCTTATTTGGACATTCTCATTTCTCAAAAAAATCTGTTTACTATATATTATTAACAATTTAGGGTTTCATATATATATGACCATATTAATCCCTTGTAATTAATCAATGATATTATCCTCTCTTATTAATTATAATATAAGGTTTGTATATATATGACCTTACTTTCTATATTATCACCTGGGATTATATTTTAGAAAAGGGAAAAGAAAAGACAAAAAAAATTATTATATATATATAAATGCGCATACAGGTACTCCACTTGCCTAATTGAATCTGATTCCCCAAAAGAATAGTTATAAATTAGAGTTTATTTTTGTATTTCAAAAATATTTAAAAAAAAAATTAAAAATTATTGTTTTTATATCAAATTAATTTTTTTAATGATATAATTTAAGAAATAATCATTACTACAATACTAAATAAATTCGAATGCTTCACGAAGTAAAGTTCTTACAGCAAGCCTTTAAATTAATAAAAGAGAAAATCTATGAGATGGTGTTCGGACAACAATATATATGATTAGCGAATGAAAGAAGTAGAAAAAAGGAACCATTATCCGACCAAAATAATTGTTCGAATATGAAACTAATTATTAAGATCTATTACTTTATCAAAAAAGAAAAATAAATTAAAATTAATAATGACTCAGCCGATCACTAAAATATGAGGAATCAAGTGAGGAAAACAGCCCACAGTATTCCGTACGTGGTCGTTGCTCATGGATTTTCGGTTTCTTTAGTATCATTTGTTTAATTAAGACAAAAGAACCATATTTAGTATACTCTTTTCATGTGACTTGCACTCTAAATCCTAAACTAACTATATATTAATCCCAAAAAAAAACCCTATAGATTGAGCGTTACGTGTGTGTGTGTGTCTATATATATATATATATATATATATATATATATAAGACAATCAATTGAAAATAATTTTTCTGGTCAATAAAATTTAAAGAAACAGTTGACGAATATTGTTAATTAGTTATTTTCATGTTTTTATGAATTAATGTATATATATATCAAGGAAAATATGCTAGGTATGTGTAAATTAATTAATTAATTAATTAATGAGCTGTGCACATACTGAAACAAAATACCCATATATATATATATATATATGATCATGCTTCTTTCACTAAAATGGGGAAAAGACACCATAGCGTCATCCATTAATAAGAATATCTTCTGCGAGGTTGTTTAAGATTTGTACTGTTTTGAATTTGTTTCTGTTGTTTTAATTGTTTTTGTCGCCTGTGGGAGCAAGAACATTCCTAGAAGAAAACATTGTATGGTATTCAATGAAGAAAATTTAGAGATGTGAGTTCTGACATTACGTGGATGTCTATTTGTTTTTTTACATTTTTTATTTTCATGTTTATCTATTCATTTGAATTCTATATCTTCTTGTAATATGGAAATTACACAAGGTATTATAATAAAATTCAAAAAAAAAAACAAATCATACAATGACATAATATTTTTATTAATATAATGACCGACGGAGTTATTGACGACATACCGACAAAATGTGTCAATCAGTATATTTCAATAACTATAGGAATTGTTCCTCTAATTCTCCCTGGCATTGTTCATGATATTCATTACATGCGGATATGCCGTCGAAATGTGTCCATCAGTATATTCTAGTGACTATAGGAAGTGGAAACTACTCACTTCTCAATACGCTGCTAATTAATATTCTTTTGATTGTTCTTTTTTTTTCCAACAACATCACCAACGAAATGAAAAGCCATCAATAATATTTGGAGGGCTTTCTGAGAATTTTTGTGCAAATTAAAAAATGTATTTGACTTTACAAATAGAATTATTGATGGAAATATTAAAAATATTAGTATTGAATTTTTCATCTGTGATTCTTTTGGTAAAAAAAATACCCTGAAACCAATACCATTAAATTTTAATTTGACTTTACAAATGGAATCACATATGAAAATATTAAAAATATTAATATTTAATATTTCATCAGTAATTTTGTTGGTAAAACTAAATTAAACTACCAGAATAAGAATAAACAGGGCTGCATCTTCTTTCTTTTTTCTTCTCTTTTCATCTTTTACAAAATTGTTTCTCTCTCTTTCCCTTGTATTCTCTCTCAAATTCATTCGAAAGAATAAACATGAAAAAATACAGATAAATCACAGTTCTTCACATGGTTTTGTGGTTAGGCATGCATATGTATCCTTCTTTTTGCTAATGTAGATTGGTTAAGTTTGTAAATAAGCTCGAGCTGGAAGGTTTGCATAAATAAGAAAAAAATAACCTGAAGATTTGTGATAATTTACGATCACAATTTAGTACGGTTAAACCATGATGACGAAGAAGAAGAAGTTAAGAATGATAAAGTAAAGGAAAACCGAAGGCGTCATCAGTCAATCCCTACAAGGCATTATTATACATACAAACAGGGCCGTTATCTGTGAAATCTGGCACTGAGACTATACGGTACGTGTAACCTCTAATACGTGTTCCATGAAGTTGTAAAGGCCAAGCTCTCAAAATGCTTTTCTTTTTTAAAGAATAATAACGATCATGCTGGAAATCCTCCCATGCTTCAGTATTTTATCCCCCCAGCCATGATAATTGTCATAAAATATCAAAAGGGAAAAAAGAAAATAAACACAAAAAACAAAAGAATTAAGAAGCAAACTATTTTGTTTTTTTTCCTGATATTCACAGGTAGAATTAGCAATCAAATATATTAGATTATAAATGCAGAAGAGGGAGAGAGAGAGAGAGGGGCTAGGGAAGGGTTAGATGGGCTGAAGGTTCAGATTTCCAGAGCCACTGGTAAGTTTCCCGTGTTATTATAGATAGGGTTTGTTTGAAAATATAATAGTGTTTGTGATTTCATGTGTTTTTTATTTAGAAATATATTAAAATATTTTTTTATTAAAAAATATTTTTAATATTAACATGTCAAAACAATTTAAAAATATAAAAAATAATAATTTTAGACAAAAAAATTTAAAAAAAAAACAACTATCAGTTTAACAAAAATCACTACCACTATTTAGCCTATTTGTTTGCAAAATCGAAGGAAATTCCGCAATTGGTGTTGTTTTAGATGACAGTGCATTTGTTGCTAGAGGACGCTCATGCCATGTTGCTTTAATAAGATGGAATAACACTTGCTCTTTTCTTCTCCTTCTTTTAATAAAAAGCAGTTCTTCTACTTTTTGTAAGCAAACCAATAATATCTTGATGTGATTGGCAAAAAAAATCATTAAAAAAAAGGGTATTGAGCAGAGAAGTGACGATTTTCACAAAGCAAAAAATTGAAAGAGCACATCCTCAAAGTATAAACAGGGATGATTTCTCTCTTGTTCTTCTACCCTTGATAGTATTCTTAACGCAAATCTCAGTAAATTAAAAGGGTTGGTAACATGGTGAATCAGATTTAAAATAGTTCGTAATCTTCGATGCAAATTCAAGAAATTTGCAAAACAACAAGTACAAAGCTGAATAATTCTAAGATATATTCAGGTAATTGCAATCTGTATCCAGATAATTAAAGCTCTGACAATGTCATGAAAATTATTTCTCATATATTCATGATACTCTGAAGGTACAGGACAGACCCTCTTATCACTCATGCTGCAATTTATAGCACATGGCTGTTCCGCACATCACATTTATGCAGTTCGTGAGCAAGTAAACCGGTTTAAACCGAAAGAGGTATAAATAGGATATCATCCACCCAGTATTTGGATGTTGATTTGTTTTTAAGAAAATAAAATTTCCAGGAACTGGCATTATCTTCCCTCTCAAGTGAGCAGGGCCGTCATCTTACAAATTGGGCATAGATTTTTCTGCATCAGCCACTGTTTGATGCAGTTGGTATGAAAGTCATGCCCACAGTCGATTATTCCCATATCATCCCCATCCACATATTCCTCCTGTCGTAGTATAAGACAACGGTTAAAACAAGCTTATAAAAACAATAGAATAGCAGGCTGAAATGGATAAAAGCAGCATCTGTTTCTTCCCGCAATTCCTACATGTATCAACAGGAAGTAGCTCATACCTGACAGATACAGCAAGGCTCCAAATCTGCTGGAGATTCTGTGCTGATCAGCACATGTTTTTCCTGTTTCAGTAACTTCAAAATGGTTTCCTCACTTAGTCCAGTGCTCACATCTCCTATGCGTTCTTCCAATGCCAACAATTCCTGATATTCCAATCTTTTCATTAAGGAAACAACCTTCAAAGTGAAATGAATAGGGGAATTAATTGATCATATTTACCTCATAAGACATATTATCAACATCAAGGCGCATATCTCTATGCCGATCATGCATTTCAGCCATCCCATGATAGATCAACGGGTCAAAAAGCATGTAGTCCTGAGAGATATAAAAAAAAAATTCCTGAGATACCATTTCATAACTTTCAAGTGTTACACCAAATATTATCACCAATGCTAAAGGCAGGCCCCTGAGCTCTTTTCTCTTGGCAAATAGTGCATCTCCTAGTGAAGCATTCATAAAAATAAGCCTAGAAATGCAAGAACATGCTCGCAGCTTCATTCTCCAGAATATAAGCACTTTTCTTCAATAACAATCTAACTTGCCAGATGGCGTACTTAAGATGTGATCAACTAGGCCAGAAGTTAGGTTGATGACTTATGGACATCATAGAATTGGAAAAATAAAAGCCAAACAATAATTTTATTCCCCAGAAATATTCAATTAAATTTAGTTTGATCCCTTTTGTTTTTACATGAAATTCTGTTCTCCAACTTATTATTGATAGGTTACGTTCAGTTAAAATCAGGCAAAATCACAGATGTGAAATTATAGAGCCTCAAGTCATGATCAACATATTCTGCATCTCTAATTTTACTTTGTTACAATTTACAAGTGATATTCTGCCTTTGACTAAAATAGAAAATCTTTAAATAGGACCGCATCCAAAAATTCTTTTATCCTTGAGAACTAACAGTGTACTTGGAATTTCTAAAAGTAGTACTGTTGAATTAATAACTGTTATGACATATTATCAATAATTCAGCCAGTACTCAGTCTACAAATTTTGCGGCAAGAATATGAATATGATTGTCACAACATTTTAATCAACCAGAGTGTACTTGAAATTTCTTCAACTAGTATCTGTTGCATTGATGATTTCAAGTTTGTGTAACAGATTGTATTTGAACCTGTATTCATCGGCTTGCAAACAAAGCAATGGGCATCCATAGCTAACACACTAAGTTTACAACATTAAACAATAGCCAGAATAATATAAATAAATATAGTTCAGTTTAAGAATCAATCAAACCTCAACACGAAGATTTTCACCCCTGCGCATGGCATTCAATACTTGGCGAATCTGTTACACGCAAAAGAACACCATCTGTTAGTTCAAGAATCATTTAAATATAAATATGATAAACACATTCTCCTACACCAAACAGATACCATAACTTGACAGCATCATTATAACAACGTTAATGTTTAATAATATACAAGCAAGGTATACAAATTTAGCTAAAAGTAGGGTGTCTGATACTGATGGCTACAAACTCCCAAGTCATGGAAACTGTGATTTGGACAGAAAGTTTGAGTTAGCAACTGTTGACCAAGGCAAAGCATGAAAAACCGATCAAGCACAATCAACAAATTATTTAAGCAACATGCATGAAGTATTTTAAATTATGAATGCTGTCAGTTGTATAAAGTATATAAAATGAGGATGACAAGATTCAGAGCAATGCTTAGAATGAAGTTTGTGCCTAAAGTCTTGCTGAGCAGAAAGTAGTTGCTGAAATTCATTATTACTTAAAACTCTGAACATCACGTTTAAATGAGAAAATATCACACCTGAGAACATATCCTTTACAGCAATAACATGTAAATTAAAGTTGAAAATCAGCATACACACACCAGCGTGCGTAGGGAGGGAGAGCTATGATTACAAACCTCAGATATGAGCCGATGTCTCCCTTCAATATCAGCAGCTAAAGCCCTCAAGGAACGGGGCATTCCAAGAACATCATCACTTTGTTCTTCCGTGAGAAATGCTGACCTTGGAAATGGTGGTGGATTATGTCCCTGGCTACTAGATCCAGAAGAAATCTGTGTGTCCTGTGCAGAGGAAGGACCAGAAGACAAAGGGGAGAAATGGCAACTGTGACCTCCAGATTCAGAGGCCATAGGTGGGAACAGAGACCAAGTAGAAAATTCAGAAATTCTTTGCTGATTATGTGTTGTGGGGTTGTGATGAATCCATCCGGGAGTAGGAAAGGGATGGACACTTGAACTGGGGCCAATTCTGGTAGAAGAACCAATTCTGGTAGAAGAAACACTACCCGAGGTACTCATGGGCCCAGTGGCCAAACCCCAGCGTGTTGGATCTTGTCCCATTCTTCTCATTTCAGTTGCAGGTGCAAACATTGGATGGTCTGCATTATTTCTCTGAAAGCTTCTTAAGTTTGCTTCCTCTCTTGATGCAGCACCTAGCTCTCCAGGTATAAGGGAACTCAATGAATTTCCAACTCTTGAACTTGAAAAATCATCCCAACAAGGCAAACTGCTTGATAAAGAAGAAGGGTTGATAGTATGAAGCTGGCCTTGTATGGCACTTGAATTTGCAGGTTCTGTTGATCTTGACTCCAGATAGTCACTAACTGAGACAGGTCTGCGAGAATGCTGCAAGGACCAACGCCTGGAACCTCCTGTTGTTGACAAATTGAAAGTGACAGATTCCTGTTGATGTCCAGGACTTATCCTCCTACCAAAATTTCTCAGAGAGTCTGCATTTCCACTAACATTTGATGAAGGAAATGCATCAGGAGGTGCTCCTCTCATTCCATAACCAAATCTTGGGTTCAACTGTTCAGGAGGAGTAACACTTGGAGTATTCGGTGAGGGAGTGGATAAACTTAGGCTGCTAGAAACACTGTGATTATTGGGTCCATTATGCCATGCACTACTTTCAGCTTGTGGAAAGCAACTTGAACTTCCACCAGGAAAAGACTGTCCAGTAGTACCTTCAAGGGCCTTTCTCTTGCAGGATAAGCCCCAAACCCCAAGAGAAGATCCTGAACCACCATTTGTCTCCTCTACTATATAACCAGAACTTCCAGATGAAGTGCCAACATCAGAAGAAGAAACACCAGAAGAAGATGCCCGTTCTATTTCTAATCCACCACCAGGGTTGAGTTGATTAAGGCCTAAGACAGCTCCTGTAATGGGTCTGCCAATAGTGGTGTCTCCAATATGACCAGAATTTGGACATACATTGGGTGCAATATGATTCGAGCTGGAGCCCTGCATGAATAAAGGTCCACTTCTAACCTGATTGCCACTAATCCCCGTACTGACTCTGCCTGGGAAAAGGATATTAGTTGTTTCAAATAGCCTTTCCTCTGATCTTTGACCAACTGCAGGATAAGCATTGACTGAAGTAGACAACCATTCTTCCATTTTTATCCCATCATCATTCACCTGATTTTGCAGACTTAACCTTGAGCTAGATTCGCCTGAATTCCAACCACTAAAGCTCTGGACATCATGAGTTAAAGCATTTGAGCACGATGCGTTGCCCGAAGATACAGCATTATTTGACAATCTGCTATCCACTGGATTTAGCATGTTACTGAAAGGCGTTTGCTGACTCATAATGGTACTGTTTGAAACAGATCCCTGATCAAAATCAATAGTTTCAGAGAAGGAATGAAAAGCACCCCTTTGCCTTTGCATCAGGTCCGATTCCCTTAATATAATGTATAAGATGCTGAAAAATCCTCTTGGTGGAAAATGTGGCTCACGTTATGCACTTATCAGCATCGCCTATGAGGACGTAACAGCTTGTTTCAATGCCAACAACAGGACCAGATGCATTTAAGCATGTCCTCAACCTTCCTGCATTTATCCCAAAAAAGGGGAAAGGATTAACACCCTGGCTGCTAACATCTGAAATGTCAATGGGAATACTTTTAAGACTTTAGCAGCAGAGAATGTTAAGATTTGAAAAGGATAACAGCACATTAAAAGCCAAAAAGACCTCTAGCACATATTTTTTAAATCCTTCAAAATTTTATATGATCATATAAACGATAAATCCAAAGTGCAAACGATATGCAAGTATAAGCAGTTTTTTTTTTTTTTTTGGATAAGTGTAATTTGTATTAAAGGAAAAAAAATGTACAAAATATGAGGGGATACCCCAAGAAGTACAAAGGTCTATTACCCGAATCCAAAAGACTTAGGGCAGCAGAAAAACAAAGAAGAAGCTAAGAAAGACTCAAAAGTTAGAAAAACAGAACGATAAAAAAACAGCAGTGGAACCAGTCGACCAGTTTCTGGAAAATCCAGAACTGGTCTACCGGTTATTCATAGAAAACCCAGAAACCAGTCGATCGGTTTCTGGAATACCAACAGAACTGGGAAGCAGAAACCGATCAGCAGCTGGAGCATATAAACAATAAATCCAAAGTGCAAACGATAGGCAAGATATGCAAGTATAAGCAGTTTGCATTACAGCAAAACAATCAAGATATCCAGCAATGCCTGACATTGCTTATTGGGGAAAAAATGGGGTTGATAGATTCCATATCTCAGACAACAAGTTTCCAAGATACATCCCTAACAGGAAATTGAAGCTTTAGGGTGTCTTTAAGCCTTTATAGCAATCCATACCACCACAAAAAGTAAATGAACCAC
>Ga0325405_1004509_pt1 | contig 14198 bp, 8 predicted proteins | sample PopdelMetagenome_21_FD_205663 | JGI IMG/M metagenome (GOLD analysis project Ga0325405, IMG submission 205663) | Populus deltoides microbial communities from Bellville, Georgia, United States - Xylem-Control-R2 | ecosystem: Host-associated > Plants > Phyllosphere > Stem > Wood/Secondary xylem... | reverse complement strand
AGCTGATGTGAATCATTTGAAGGGAAGGACTGAAATTTTAAAAGGGCGGGCTTTCTGGTTTTAGTTAGTTGGTTGTTGAATCTAACATAATGTGATTTCAGGGACTAAATTGAAGCATTTTCTTTAATGAGGTGGTCAAATTGGAAAAATTAGATTAATCACGGGGCTTTAAAGAGCACAATGACATTTTCTTTAATGAGGTGGTCAAATTGGTTTTAGTTACTTGGTTGTTGTTTTTTTTTTTTTAAGATTAACGTCGGTGTCAGCTTGCACGCACCTCGACTAATTTTATGGGCCCTGAAGTTAATGACCATATAAGCTTCCAGTAGCTTTGAGGTTTGTGGGACTCGAGCAGGTGATCTCTAGGAAGCAAAAGGTTAAATTTTGACATTACACTTGATAGTAAAAAATTTCTTGAACATAAAAATAATTATTCAGGTTATTAGAAATTTTTTGGTATTATTACGACAATCGCTCAACAAATTAGCCTTAAAATTCACTGATCTAACTCCTTATCTAACTCATAGTTTAAATTAAATTGTGTTGAAGTTATTTTTATGTGATTCAAATAACTTAATATATTTAAAAATAACTTGATAATCGAGTAAAAATATGGATTGACTTAAAAAAAAAATCAAGACAACAAGAAAACATGTTAATAAGAGAAGGAGGAATTATAATAGAATTTATTTTTCAATGGAGTTTAAATTATCGATATGGCCTGTGAGAGGTTCTCTACTCGTATATTGAGGAGTGTATTAGGTGATAAGAGTGAGTTCTCAACCTATTGGTTGTTTCTGTTCATGAAGCTTTCTTGGAGTCTGGTCTTGTTGGATTCGATCCTGTATCTAGAACACCTGTTGATGGACTTCAATTCCCAGAAAAGTGGCCTTCATCAGCTACCTCACTGTCGCTTTCCTACACTCTTCCTGAACTTTTGGAGAAGGAGGATGTTTCTGAATCAATTGTTTTGAATATAAGGAGGTTGATCAATAATGGTGCTGTAGTTTCAGGGTCTTCAGCCGAGAGCAGGACAAAGTTGTATCTGACTTTCAATCAGAATAGATTTGCCCCAGTTTTGGATTTGTTGCAGACAAATTGTCTTGAGAACGACAGGATGAGCGAAGTTAACGAGTTTTGGAAAGCCTCGAAGGATCAGCATGTTATGTCATTGTCCATATAACTTTCCGAGAGGACTGGTGAGACTTCCACCTTGCTTTATGAGCCTATCATCAAATTTAAAGCTCAAGATTTGGGGTTTCTTCCTGCCACGGATGTCGCGACACTTCATGCATTAATTCAAAGCAGCAGAGTTTATGTTCAAACAATGATCTATGAAAGCAGAAGTATGTGGATGAGTTTGGATACGCCTCCGAATCCCAAAGCTTTGAAAATTGGAAAAACAGATTTGACTCGGATTGGAAGATTAAGAAGAACAATTACGAGGAGACAAAATCTGAGTCTTGCCGGCAGAATTTCTTCGACCCCAGAGGCTCTTTCACTTCTGACGATGAATACTTATTTTAAAGAGAAGGAGATGATGTCCATAGCTCGAGCAAATGCACGTTTCTGGATGTCGATGTTTTCTGCAAGATCTTAGAGTAACATGAAGTCCACTTGAGAGAGTGCATCAGTTTTGATGTTTATGTTCATAATTCAACTATCTTGGGGCTCACCTTCTGTTTTTTTCATTGATTAAATTTTGTTTGCATGGGTTTCAAACAGCAAAGCTTCAAGAAAAATTTTAAGTCTAAATTCAAAGAGGACATAGGAGCAAAAAAGATTTTTTTTTTCAAGAAATTATTAAGACAAAATTGTGTTGTGCACAGTTTTTTTCTTAAGATTTTTTTGCCAAAAATATCTCTAGTTAAAACTCACTACTTTATTTATATATTTCATTCTGATATAAGAATATTTTTTTTTATGTATATAACATGCTTTGTGTAATAAAAACTTATCATGAAAAGCAAGTTTAAATAAAATATAAAATATAAATAAATCTTGATAATTTTTACGTGAATATATAAGATCTTTGTTTTGTCGGGTTGTTGTTCAGACTGGTCTTTTATTAAACCTGAATCGGTCTAGTCACCGGATTGATCGGGTCCCGGATCAACCCATCAGGTCGGGTTTAATAACTAACCATTAAAACATAGGTTTTCATGCACCACGCGTATAAAGGAGGTCTGTTTTTTTTTTTAATGTTTCTTGAATATTTATTGTTTTTAACTTCTTATTGATGGAATTTTGGTCTTTGGGCAATTAACATGTTTGCCTAGGTAGGGTTATTTCCTTTTTTGTTTTAATTGTAATATTACTATATCAGAAAGTTATTTCAAAATAAAATTAATAATTACTAGATAAAAACATGTCATATAAATAATAATTTATAAATCCAAGAATGTCCTGTGCTATCACCAAAATCAATTGTGAAATTTTAAATTATCGCTGTTTTTTTGTTTTACAAGTATTTTTAAAAAAATTAAATTTTTTTAATTTTTTTAATTTTAAATTAATATGTTTTTGATGTTTTTATATTGTTTTAATATATTGATATTAAAAATATTTTTTTAAAATAAAAAAATATTATTTTAATATATTTTAAAATAAAAAAATACTTTAAAAAACAATTAAAACTACACTACCGAAACGAGCAATATTTTCTTAACAAACTCGACAAACATGGCAAACATGGGGGGGTCACATTAATTTATTCATGATAAGATAAGAGAAATACACCCCTCGTAATCAAAGACAAAAAACCTTCAAAAGAATAAGAGGTCAACCTACCATTTCGTCCACAAAATTGGTCCCCTCGAGCAAAATATCATGAGCGGGCAAGATTGAGAAGAAGCTTTTTTCAATCATTATTATTATTATTATTATTTTTTCTTTAATATATATATATAAGTTTCAAGGGTTAGCATGACGGTTAAAAAGAGCTATTTTATTTTTTTAGTTTTTTTAATCTATTAAATTGATGCAATGAGTGTATTTTAACATTATTCTGTAAAGAACTTAATCTTGATTAAAACACAAATTGATCCCAGAATATTTTTATTATCAGATAAGCTGCTTTTAATTATTCTACACTTTAGATTTAGGAAACCTCTTCATCAATCAGAATATTTTTATGCTTTTTTCTAGAATTATATATATATATAAATATATATAAAAAGAAAAAGATTCTAGCACGTGTTTTAGCTTAAAGAGAAAACTTTGAGCCATCAGTCATAAGTTAATCCATTAATTTAGTTAGGTAATACAAAAGTTATTTGTATATTCTCCTAGCTTTATCTTTTTTTAAAAAAAAATATTTAAAAAAATAAAATAAAAATTTATTTTTTTCTTTACTTCAAATTAATATATTTTTAATATTTTTAAATAATACGCTGATATCAAAAATAATTTTTTAAAAATAAAAAAATATATATTATTTTAATATATTTTTAAATAAAAAATATTTTAAAAAATAATCATAACTGTATTTTTTTTAAAATAGACATTTAAAAATAATAATAATAATAATAATAATAAGAAGGAGGAGGATTAAGGAGGGACAAAGCGGACATTTGAAAGAAATGGAAAGGGGGTGGCTGACTAGGACTGAAACGAAAAGGAGTGCTAGGAGGAGAATAAAAAAGAGAAGGAAGAGAAAAAGGAAAACAAAAATCTTTCCTTCAAGGCCACAAACAAAACTCCTGGCTCAGAATTACTCTTCTTGCTTACGTGGCACCACCCACCTGCAAATGGATCAAAAACGGAGAACAAAAACTTTTGACACCAAAAACTTAACACTCGTGTCAGATCTCTTGACACGCTTTCTCTCTCTAAAAACACCAACTCTCTCTAGAAGCTTACAGTTTTTTTAGTTGAAAAAAAGAAAGAAAAAAGACGCAGAGAGCAGCAGGCAGAAATGTTGGAGCCGAAAGACCCGGCTATTAAGCTGTTTGGGAAGACTATTCAAGTGACAGAGATCTCTTCTACTACCACTACAGATAATGATGATAGTCAAGATCAAGACCGTCCATCTTGTGCTAGCTCTTCTCTTTGTGACGCCGATTCTGATAATAATAAGAGATATCATGGAGAAGAAGATATAGAAGCTGATGATAAGGTAAATGATTATTATTTGATTGGTTTATGAGAGTTTATGAGATTTTGAGAGTGACCCATTTCTTAGAAAGCCAAAAGAATGAATGGGTTCTTCTTAGTTCTTGCCGAATTTGAAATTCACTTGCTTGCTGTTTTGGTTTCTAAACGCCAGTGTTTGACTGGTTGTGCTTATTATTGATTTGGTTCAGATGGCTTATGTAAATTTTCTTTCGCTTGGAGATTGCAGGTCTATAGATAACAAGTGTGTTTCAATTAACTACCTAGATGATTCGCAGAATTATTATATTTGATTTGTGGATTTTGTTTTAATGGGAAATTTTGATTTGTTGCCTTTTTGTGTTCTCTCTCTCTCAAACCAACTTCTGTATTCTATTTTACCGTCTGGATTTTGGGTGCTGAATTGTTAGATCTCAGTGGTATAATTTCTTCCTTAAGTATATCTTTGAAAACCCATTTTCCCCCAAAAAATAATCCTTTTTCTTGTATAAAAAGTGGTTGGTATTTTGAATTGTTCCTTAAAAGGCTTTCTGCAATCATTTTTTGCAGTTAATTTTCAGTTTGACTTTTCTTGATAGCTCATCTAACAGTATTTCCTTGATTCATCTAAATAAAGGGTGGAAAAAAGGAGTGTCCTTGATGCTTGTGGTTGAAATTTCATACCACCATCCATGCCTACTGTCTACCTAACCTAGCCCAGCCTCCTTGTAGAGGTTTCTGTCAATTTTCCATTACTTAAAGTACACATGATTAGTGGTGCTTACTTTTAATTTAGGAGCAGCTTAGATCAATATACTGCTGGCTGTAGATTCTCATAAAAGTGATCAGCAAAATCTTATTTCATCTTCTAGTTTATCATTTTGTAATTCTGCTCTATTCAGATTTACATAGATTGGGTACCATTCTGACCAATCAAGGGTGTCGAAACACAAATGCTCATCATTTCTTGGTTTTGTTATTTTGAATGAGAAATGCATCAACCTTGTCATACAAAAATATCCTCTCTTGCCATATCCATGTTGTCCGTGTGAGTTATCGAGTTGTCAATGGGAACAGCATCTAGTTTAGGGTTAACGGTTCAAGGAAAACAATGTCACTGACCCCAAACTGCTATTAAATGGAGGAATTGAGATAGGATAAACCTCATTTTGACTTCCTATAAGAAAACTGAACTCAGAAGTACACTCTAATAGCCCTAATGTCTTTCTTCTGTCTCACTTCTTGTTCAACTTTAATACAATTAAAATATGTATTTTCCAGGAAAATTCAGTCGTTGTTATGTGATTGTTTGTTGTAAATTTATCTGGTTTCTCCTTTCACATTCTTATTCCTCTTCACAGTTTCTCAAGAACCCAGTGTTTTTACTTGTATTTATTAATTGTATTATGATCAATTCAGGACTCGGTGGAAAAAAGCCTGACTGAGAAACAGGAAGATGGAGTTTCACCCGTGGCTACTGAAGAGCCTTCAAATCCAGATGCAACCTCAGGGACAAGTGAAAACCCTAAAACACCTTCCATTGAGAAGGAGAGTGAAGGATTGCAAACTTCAAGGACAGAAGAAGAACATAGTGATACAAGTAATTCGCAAGAAAAGACCCTGAAAAAACCTGATAAGATCCTTCCATGCCCCCGCTGTAATAGCATGGACACCAAGTTCTGTTACTACAACAATTACAACGTGAACCAACCCCGACACTTCTGCAAGAATTGTCAGAGATATTGGACAGCTGGGGGAACCATGAGGAATGTGCCTGTGGGTGCTGGTCGTCGCAAAAACAAGAACTCAGCTTCTCATTATCGTCACGTAACCATTCCTGAAGCTCTTCAGAATGTTCGAGCTGATGTTCCAAATGGAGTCTACCATCCTTCAATGAAAACTAATGGAACAGTGCTAACCTTTGGCTCTGACACACCTCTTCATGAATCAATGGCTTCTGTATTGAACCTTGCAGATAAAACAACGCGGAATTGCACAAGAAACGGGTCTCATAAACCTGATGCAGTGAGGGTTCCAGTTTCTTATGGAAGTGGAGAAAACGGTGATGACCATTCTAATGGATCTTCAGCCACAGTGTCAAATTCAATTGATGAGGCAGGCAAAAGCATGTCGAAAGAATCAGCTATGCAGAATTGTCAGGGCTTTCCCCCTGAGATACCATGTTTTCCTGGAGTTCCCTGGCCTTACCCTTGGAATTCAGCTCAATGGAGCTCCCCATTACCCCCACCTGCCTTCTGCCCTCCCGGTTTTCCTATGCCATTCTATCCTGCAGCAGCATACTGGGGTTGCACTGTACCAGGTGCTTGGAATATCCCTTGGCTTCCTCAGCCATCTTCTCCAAAGCAAACCTCCTCGAGCTCTGGCCCAAACTCTCCAACCCTAGGGAAACATTCAAGGGATGAAAACATGCTCAAATCTAGCAACTCTGAAGAAGGGGAGTCGGCAAAAGAAAATAACACTGAAAGATGCCTTTGGATCCCAAAAACGCTCAGGATTGTTGACCCAGGTGAAGCTGCAAAAAGCTCTATATGGACGGCTCTGGGGATTAAGAATGATAAGCCTGACTTGATTGGTGGGCGAGGACTGTTTAAGGCGTTTGAATCAAAGGTCGAAAAGAATCAAGAAACCGAAACCTCTCTAGTCTTACAAGCTAATCCTGCAGCATTGTCTAGATCACTCAAATTTCAGGAGAGCTCGTATTTTGGGTAGCTTTTAACTTAATATATGTTCCAAGTGGTGGAAACACATTCTGGTGTTTCCACTTTACAGCTTTATAAACCGAAGGTTCACAGTTCAGTCACTGGCCTCGTTTGTCAATAGTATCTTGCAGTGAATCTATACGAGGAAAGAACATAGGAGAAGAGAACTATCCTAGTTAGCAGAAGTAGACACTGAAGTATTTATCTTTTTGTTGGATGCAGTCCAGGACGATGCTTTTTGTGTCCAGTTAGATGGTTTGCCAAGTTAATGTACATATTTATATGTGAAGTAGTGAGAGACCGAGAGCTTAGCACAGAATTGAGTTTGTGGATCATAAATCCCATTTGTACTAAAATAAATTTGGGAATGGAAATCCAACTTGTTTATACTGGCACTACATCTATACAGGGAAGACTGCCATGTTTAGCTCACCCCTAGATTGTTCAGTACAGGCATATTCTATGCTAACTCTTTTTGGAAGCTCTGGATATCAAGGCCTCATGATGAATATACGATGAAAATATGAAAAAAACCAAGTCAGGTTTGAATTGAATTTATTTTTTTAAAATATTTACTGAATAGTTTTTTAAGATCGGGTATATCTTTTAAACTATATATTAGAATGAGTTGAAATTTTACAATGAGATAATGAAAATATAATTTGGTAAATTTTCAGGTCAAATAGAATTCGAGAACATATTATTTCAGAGGGTTTAAGTTATTAGGCAAATCTTGTTAAATCTGTCAGATTAGATATTTGTATATTGTTTGGAACATATCTGGAGTTACAAGTGTATTTTTGTTTAGATCAAGTTGGGCTAGAAACTAGACATTTTAAACTTTCCAACCTTATATGGTAGACTTAATATTTCAATCAGACAAGAGATAATGATGTGCTTGAAGTTAGAACTGAAAATTTATCAAGAATATGCGAAAATTGAAGATTCAGGCTACATGAAGGAATTTTAGCATGAAGACTATATTTTTATTATCTTATTTTATTTATTTAATATTAAATAATTATTTTTAATTTAGGTTTATTCTAGCCCACTAGACATTGTTTGAGTTTATTTTATTATTAGATTTATGTTAATTGATTATTAGTTTAAGTTCATTAACTTGCAAACTAAAAGAGGTCCACTAGGATTAGTTAGAGGAGAATATATATATTTTTAGTGAAAATTGTAACAGCAAGTTGGAGAATAAATATAACTTTTCTTTTTGTTTATTTATGACAAAACAATTTTTTTTACAGGGACAAAGATCGTACATTGACATATCGAATAATAACTGACTTCATGATGTCATTCGCATATTTAGGATTCTTAGATACAAGATTATCTTTGAGTTCAAATTTTTTTTTAATATATTTGATTCTTAGATACAAGGTTAATCCTAGGTTAAATTTTTAGCTTTTCTTAACTATAATGATGAAGAGATTCACACTCACACTGAATACCTTAAAGAAATGAATATCAAATTAATAATGTCAACAATGATCAGCCCAACTATCCCGCAGTTGCTGATAAAATAATGCAGCCTTTTGACAACAAAATCAGGCGATAGATTTAAAGATTGATCCTTTGTTCATTTCTATTGAAAAAAATAAAATAAAAAATCCAAGGATACAGTTAAACCGGATTGAATGAAGACAGAAGTTGATGAAGGCCCTTCAGATTTCAATTGTTGTCGGAGAAGGCCGACCACCCTTGCTTTTCTTTATAACAGAGAATCCAACCAAACAACTCGCGCCAAAAAAGAGGTAGAAAGTTTGGCACAAGAGTTATTTCAGGGTTAATCATATATTAATTGAAGGCCTAAAATAACAACAACAATAATAATAATAATAAACTATTCTTTTCCCCTCTTTTTTTGGGTTCGATAATATAAATATTTTACTCTTATATATGTTTCCATTTGTTTATCAATGATTGAGAAAAAACAACTACAACAAGGTGACTCTTTCCATATAGCCCCCTAATTTTGAGTTTTTGTAAAATTGGATACCCCATTTGTTTAAATTAAGACGGTCAATTTCATTATGTTGTCCAAAATGACTCGTGCATCTCGTACTAGTTTGAAAAACAAAACATCATAGAATAAATTTTATCTCGTTCAAAATCTTAGGGCATTCCAGTTTTGTTCTGTCCATTTCGTTCCAAGAATAATGTTTTTTTTTCCCTTGAGTCATGGATTGAGAAGGTTAATATGGTAGATCCAACATGTTGTCATTTCAATATATATTTTTTTAAATACCGTCTTGAATTTTTTAATCAAATTATGTTTTTACCATTCAATCAAGTTGTCTTTGGACCTAATGAGTAGATCAGGCCATATCAGGTTAACTCTCACACGATTTATTTTTTTTCTACTAGAAAAATGTTAGCTACACCTGAATGTTTCTTTTAATGTTAAAAAATTGATCCAACTCACAACATAGCGCATACCAATGATCTAGTTAATTTATCTTTAAATTTTATTTATAATTATTTTTTTTTAATATATATATATATATATATATATATATATATATATATATATTACAACCTAAAAGGGCATGCTAAAATACTTCAAAACTAATCATTCCAATTAAAAAACAGGAACAGGAACAAAATTGATAACTTGATTTAAAATATGTTCAAGTATTGATGCATTTTGTGGATCCTTTGGTGCACTAACTAATCTTATTACTTGGCTTAAATCCATGATATGTTACAACTTAATTATCATATTATTGGTAGCCCCGTGAATTTATATATATATATATATATATATATATATATATATATATAAATGGTAGTAAAAACCATCCGAGATAGATTTTTTGTGTTTTTATTTTCGGCAAAGGTTGGCCTCCGATTCCATTAAGCACGTGATGCCATGAGTTACATCTGCCTTCTCATTTTATGCTTTTATTTGGTATTGCATTCCAAACGTATATGGATTAAATTTTGATTTTTTTTTTAATTTTTTAATTTTTTTTAATTCCAAACGTGGTGGCCCAACTAGTAAGAGTCCATGTCCATGTTCATGTGAATGGACCTCCAATTCCTTTTCTTTCCTTTTTTTTCTTTAATCACATGGAAAATTCTTCTAGTAATAATTTGAGGAAAACATATGGTTTATGGTGAGATTTTATCAATGAGTAGTAGAGGTGCTATCTTCTTATATATTCTCCAAGATTTGTGTCCCTGACTGGATTCTTATTCGTATGTTCTTGCTTATATACAAATATTCTTATTAGTGTATTTGATATAGAAAGTTTTAACCTAATATTCTACATTATTCTTCTTAGACCTAAAACTACTCGGTGGGTAAACCTATTGATCAGGAACCTTGCCCGGTCCCGGTTCAGGTTAGTGGAAAAAAATAGTGTTTTTTTTAAAATTAAAATGACGTCGTTTCAAGGTTTTTTTTAGAGAATAATTAAATCTTAAGTTAATTTTAGATCAACCCATTTAATTTTACAATCTAGAACTTGAGTTAGGCCAGGTCTTTTAACTACAGTATTATCTTGAGCGGGGTTTTATAACTATAATATTCGAGTGAAATCGATCGAGAGATATGAAAGAGATATGAAAGTGGGCGTGATGTAAAATAAAATTTGATTAGAATGTAAAAACAAAAAATAGTGCTTTGTGATGTGATTAGAATGTTATTCATTTTCTAAAAAAAGAGTAATATTGTTCACTCTACATTCACTAGGTGTAAAAACTCCAAGCCTTAATTGAATTTGGTTAGGTTTTGTAAACATCAAAATTTTAAAAGTACAAATCATGGTTCAAACACTTTGGGGATGTAAGCTACTTAGTGTGGGCCCAAAATAAATTATAAACCTAGAGTAAATATATTTCATGATTCTTACTTAAAAGATATTTTAAGTAATTTTTATATTGATTTTTTAAAATTTCCTTTTAATTGAAGGACATTTGAGATAAACAATACGTGATATGTTAATGAATAATTAAGAGAGCAAAATAATAATTAATTATAGAGAGAGAGAGAGAGAGAGAGAGAGAGAGAGAGAGAGGAATGAAGCAAAAATATAAATACTTGAAATTCCTTTTTAAGTCGGAAGACAAAGTTCACGAGGAATGGAAATGATCAAATTTCTTTACTTTCAAGTCAAATAAAGACTTCACATGAACGAAACTTTCAAGCTTGTGGAAGATCTTTACATCCAAAGCAAATATTCATATCCTTTTAATTGGGAAGATAAAGTCCACAAAGAATGGAAATGATCAAATTTCTATGCTTTCTCAAGTCAAATAAAAACCTTACATCGACAAAAGAATTCATGCACAAGAAGCATACACTAAAGATTTTCCAATTATTTTCGTACCCAAATTAAATATTGTAATTTTATTTTCCCATCAATAGTGTATTTTAATATACAAAATGTGTGTGTACGATCGGTCTTACAACTAGAGGTCACCAACATGGCAGGCTGCTCCAGAAGTTGATACAAATAAAGCTTAGTACCATTATCATAAAAAACCTGGGACAAGTTAAGTGCTTGGAAGCCTCTCCCTTCTCAGCAATTAGCGTTAAGTGCTTGGAAGACTCTCCCTTCTCAGCAATTAGCTTTCATCGAAGAAGCTCGTGCTAGCTAGCCTTCTTGTCTAAACTCGTTTGACAGGGTTATCATAGAATTTGACCAAGAAGATACTTGGCGCTAATGACCTTGAATATCTTATATGAATTGCTAGCTTTATGTGTCGAGTTGGACGAGGTGAGAATTTGAGTCTAGCAAGGAAGGAAAGCATACCTTTAACCCTGCTTTAATGCATGAGTTGATGAAAGGGGGCTCAGTCAGATTCAATTGACCGAGACTGGCCTTACTTTGCTGTGATGAAACAACTTTCTTTACGCTTGATGGCTTGGAATATGATTATACGTCTAGATGGGGGAAACGAGAAATAGATTTAAAAAAAAAAAAAAAAAACTAGTTAGGTGACCGCATTACCTCGTACGCTTATCTTTTAAAATATCATAAAAATTTAAGATTTAAAAAGAATTGGGTCTGGCTATAACGCCAAACCCAAGAATATTGAGTCTGGCTGCAACACCAAACCCAACAATAATATTTATAATATTAATCATAATATTTAACTTATCTGTCAAAATTTTTATGTTTTTTAATCTTTCAAAAAAATTATGGATTTTCTTCGATAGTAATAATAGTTTTTTTAAAATTTAATAATAATAATAATTTTTAATTTTACACTTCAAATCAAATATATGGTTATTTTTCAATATTGATAATAATTTTTTTCAAATTTATTAATTATTTTATTAATAATATCAATTATAATAAAAATAATAATATTTATAACACAAATAATACTATTTTTAATATTAATATTTTTACTTATAATAAAAATAATAATATTTATAGCACAAATAATAATATTTTTTATATTAATACTTTGAATTATAATAAAAACAATAATATTCTCATAATACAAATAATAATATTTATAAACCTAAGACCCCAAAACTTTGGGTCATGAAGCCGGACCCAAGAGAATTGGATCCAGACGCATGACCCATTAGCCGTGAATCCAGACGACAGACCCAAGAAATGGAAGGAGGTGGAATTTAAAGGCGAAGGAAATGGAGTGTGGGGGGGGGGTCAGGTCTACCTCGCCTATGTAAAGAAAGAGGGGAGAAAAGAAATGAGATTGATGAGAATTTCAATAGCACAGGAATTTCTAAAGGTATTTCTAGAAGACCTATCAAGATTGCCTCCCGGACAGGAAGTTGAAGTGTCAATAAAAATTTTGTTGGGTATGGCCCCAATGTCGCAAAATCCTTACAGAATGACCCAATTGAATTGTTAAACTGAAGACTCAACTACAAGAGTTATTAGAGAAAGGATTTATCGGACCTAACAACTCATCTTAGGGAGCCCGATATTGTTCATAAAGGAGAAGGAAGACACATTTTGGTTGTGCATAGACTACCGACACCTAAACAAAGTGACAATAAAAAATAAGTATTCATTACTCAGGATTGACAATTTATTTGACAAATTAAAGGGGGCACAAGTGTTTTCGAAGATTGATTTAAAGTCAGGGTACTACCAGTTAAGGATTAAGGAACAAAACATCTAGAAGACGGCATTCAAGACTCGTTATGGGTACTATAAGTTCTTAGTAATGCCTTTCGGATTGACGAATGCCCTGGCAATGTTTATGGATTTAATGAATAGGGTCTTCCGACCGTATCTGGATAAGTTTGTAGTAGTATTTATTGATGACATCTTAGTTTACTCTTACTCCTGAGAAAATCATGAGCAACATCTGAGGATAGTATTGGGAAACATTGAGAAGAAATCAGTTGTATGCAAAGTTGAGCAAATATGAATTTTGGCTATTCGAAGTGGTATTTTTAGGCCATATTATTTTCAAGGAAGGGATTTATATAGGTCCTAGAAAAGTAGAGGCCATTTTGAAATGAGAGCAACCTATAAATGTGACGAAGATTCGGAGTTTCTTAGGGTTGGCTAGGTACTATCAAAGTATCAAGGGTGTCGCACGTGTGCGGTGTCGCAGCGATCGCCCACCACCCTCATCATCAGGTGTGGTATGTCTATCTATTCTGGTAAATATGGGGAGACAAGGAATTCTTGTCCCTTTGCAGTAAAAAAAGGAATGGGAGTCGCCACCTAATTTTTTGTTACTAGGAACTCTAACTGGTCTCAGAGATCAGGTACGGAGATTGATTGCGTAAAGGGAAGGTATTAGCACCCCAAATACGCCTTACCTAAGGTAAGCTGCATTGTTTTTATTGTCTGATAAAAATCTAAGGTCTCATCATGTTGGTCCATCTATAGTTCAAGAAAAGCCCTCCTCAATATGGAGGTTCTTATCTTATAAGGTAAAACCTAACCGTTCTAATGTCTATAAAAAAACTATTGTTTTAAGATCGGGAATACGTTTTACGTGTAAATTCATACCCCGGATACTAAAAGATAAACAAAATAAAATTTTTGTTGTTTTTGAAATTTTGGTCAATGTTCTCTTGACTTTAATAAGCTGGTTATTAAAGCCAAAATACAAGCTAAAAGTTTTTTTTGTATAAAAAAACACCATGATTTTTTAGCTTTGAGACACTTGGCCGTATGCATAAAAACATTTTTTTCTTTTCTTAAATTTTTTTTGTATTTTTGAAAACTTTGACGAAAGCCGAGTATTTTAATATCGGATTTTGTATTTTTTAGCAACATAAAAATAATGCTTGATATTATCAAAATGACATAAAAATACGTGGGAAAATTATAAAATTCCAAAAAATATTTTCTTTTAACACAAAAAAACTAGGCCGGACCTGGCCCAACCATCCTGGGCTGGGCCTGACCCGGCCCATATACTGTGGGCTGG
>Ga0325405_1004508_pt1 | contig 14199 bp, 4 predicted proteins | sample PopdelMetagenome_21_FD_205663 | JGI IMG/M metagenome (GOLD analysis project Ga0325405, IMG submission 205663) | Populus deltoides microbial communities from Bellville, Georgia, United States - Xylem-Control-R2 | ecosystem: Host-associated > Plants > Phyllosphere > Stem > Wood/Secondary xylem... | reverse complement strand
GAAGGCAAGATGACGAAAGATACCAACTCATCACTGAGCGAATGGGTTTTTACCCTATGGCTAACAAATCATAATGATGTTTTCGTTGGAGAAATTGTGCTATTAGCATACAAAATTAAAAAAAAAAAATTAAAGAATTGATATAATAAAAAAAAGTTTTGGTAAAATAGCATCTCCAGGATATTGTTAAATTGTATTATTTTTTACTTAATTGGTATATTAATTCTGAAAATAATAAAAAAAAATCATAAAACTTTCAAAACTATAAATTTTAGTGAGTTTTTTATATTTAAAAATTTAATGGTCTGTGCTGTGTAGTGATGCAGTGACTATTATAAAAAAAATAACTTTTGAAAAATTTTGTAAAAAATTAAGTGTGATTTAACAGTCGAATTAAAATTTATGATATTTTTAAGCTATTATTTTGATCTGGTATGACTAGATCTTTTCTTTGATCTAAACTTGTCATGCTGGTCTGTAAATGCATTTACTAGACTATCTATATAATCTGTTTGAAGAAATTTTTTATTTAAATATGAAAAATTAATACCTAACTACTCAGAATTACTCAAAATTACTGCTTAGAATCACTTACTACTACGTTAACAATAACTTCTTAAGATTTTTATTGGAGTTTATTTTTAAGTTTACAAGTTGAACTTTGACTCATAAAATACATTTGGAAAAAAAACTTTATAAAATTATGATTTTTATATAAAACAGTCGATTAATTAATATAACCGCATCCAACTGGATGAGGTTGAAGATTAAAATTTTACTATGTCACATTTCAGAAATATAATATTTACTAAATGTTATTATTCTGAAACATAATAACTATTTTATTGCATTTATAAATAACAACATTTAATAAATATTACGTTTATAAAGCCAAATAAAATCCGTTTTCGTGACGATTTTTCATGAATTCTGACCCAGGAGATACGGTCATACTATTTCCCCTGGTGTAAAATGACCAATTCTATTAGAGTGATGAAACAAGCTCAAAGGGACAACCCGAGAAAGATTTGCTAGAGAGGATAGCTGACAAAAACGGAGTCTTGCTTTGACTTGATGAGAAAAACCTCTCTCGAGTGAGGCTCTAGCAAAATCTGTATACAAGTTTAAGGCCCAAACGGTTGTCTCTGGGTTGTAATGCATTGTGCTCAGCTGAACCAATTTGTTTAATGAATTTCAATATACTATCGACCTGAAGTTTTGATGGGTTTGAGCTATATATATATATATATATATATATATATATATATATATTACCACCCTTATTTCTCTCTAAATCATTGATGCGAGAGGGATTTACTTGGCATCATCATGCCAGACATTTAACGAAATGTTTTAATGATAAATTTCTTCGAATGCCATCATCAATAATATCTGAGTGATACAAAGGGGACGAGGTGGGGAAAGAACTAGCATTAAAAAAGAACTTGCAGGATTGTTTCCTATGAAGTTCAAATCTGAATGCAAAGCTAAGTTCGCATGGAGGATTTCAATTAAAACCTTCATATGCAGTAGTAGCAAAGTACAGTGGCAAGCAGCAAACGAAATCGAAATTACAAATTGCAGAGCATGAGGGTAGGTAGGTACAGCTTAGAAAACTGGAAAAATTGACGGTTGTCAAAAAAGCGTTGTAAAATGAAAGTTATAGATTAAAATAAGTTGTCAAAAAAGCATTCTAAAATGAAAGTTATAGATTAAAATAAGTAATGTATTAATATCAAAAATAATTTTTTAAAAATAAAATTTCTTTTATTTTAATATATTTTTAAATAAAAAATACTTTAAACCTTCACCGCTACTTTATTTTTTATCTGCATAGAATATATCAGAATACTGCACCAGTTGCTAACACTGCCAGCAGGGTGAACTAGTAAACCTTTCACTGCTAGAAATTTCATCGGCGGGGGTAGTGGGTTACCTTGCGCACTGGTTTTCCTTTATCTCTTGATCTTTAAATTCGAAGCTCAATATATCTATTTAATCATCTTATCTTGTGCTTTCTGCACTTGAATCAAGTTCTTAGTTTTCTGTAGTTGTAAACGTATTGATGAATAATGAATTGACAGAGCTGCCAATAAGTCCGGATGGTACGGATAACCTTCCAAAATTTGATGGGCATGACTCATGAGCATAGTGGGATCGCTTTGGAGCTCACACTATTGCAGGTACAGGCAAGCCACCATATGATAGAGAATTTTCAACAACTGAAGATATCATAAAATTATGGACGACGAAATAAAAGAAACGAAACAAAATAAAGTGAGAATATATCTATATTCAATTAATTAAATCTATTTAATTTAAAAATAAAATTAACAAAGAACAACAAGTAAAAAAACTTGAAATAATCAAATTAAATAAAAATAAAATAAAATAAAGGTTATAGAAAGCAAAAAAAAAAAAACAGAGCTCAATTTTTAATTAAATAAATGTTGAAAAGTGATATTGAAAAAACATTAACTTAAAAAAACAAACAAAAAAAAAAAACCAAAGTAATTTTAGACCAACCTCCTGAAGATAAGTTAATTTTCAAAGCTTGCAGCATGTGAAATCCTAAACACAAACTTAATCAAGAAGGTCAAATCCAAACCACTTATATGTTAAAAGATGAAATAAGGTAAAATAAATACCAATCTAAAAAATATTGCAAAGTAAAAAAAAATAAATCAAAAGAACAAGAATAAGATCTAATAGGAAAAAAATTGATAGAGGGTGGAATCATAAAAAAAAAATACAATTCTAAAAATTATCTTAGATTAAAAAAATTGCAATTAAAAAAATAAGAATTAAATTTGACAAAATAAAAAATTAAATTCAATTTCATAAATTATTTCAAATAAAAAAATAATAACCATAAAAATAAGGACTAAATAAAACAAAAATTTAGAAGTTGGTTTAAAAAATCAGGTAAAGCGCAAATACTAAGAAAAAAAAAAAGTTGTCACCACAAACCAGAGTTATTCTCAATGTCCGCACCACTAATGCAGGGGATGCCAAGATGAAGAGGACGCCACCTTAAAATGACCTTTCGGCCATTGGAATTAGGTGGATAGTCGTGTCAACAATTGTTTTTTTAACTCTTTCTATTTTTAAAAGAGTAAATTCTTTCTAACCCAACGCAATAAAAAAAAAAAAATCAGTAGCGCAATCTCTAAAATATCATCTAATCCTAGGCTTAAAAATATAAACTCTAAGGGAAGGAGGTCTTTTTTATTGTGTATAAATCTGAAAAGAAGAAAAAAATCCCATTTTCAGTCCAATGTTTTTTCTATTATAAGGGTAATTTAATTTAATTACTATACATTTTCAAATAAAAATATAAAAAATACCCCTCCATAGCAGCTTAATAATTTCTTTCAAGGGCATGATGCAATTTTATTGTGCAAATAGAAAGTAAAATACCTGTGTTGTTCTGATCAATTTTAAAATGCCAAAATAGCTCACAATCTCACCCTTAACTATAATTTTATTTTTTTTAATGGCAAGATAATTAATTCAATATTCTTGTTTATAGTGCAATATGTATAAGAGAAAATCACCGTATAATATCATACTCTCTTGTCAGTTAAGAGAAATGGATTCTCTCTATTGTAATAGAAAGGTGAATATCACTTTACCTTAGGGTTTTTTTTTTTTTTTTTTAATGTCAGAAAGAGAAAGAGAGTAGAGCATAGTTTTTAGACCGGATTTGGTGGCCGGCTCGGTCCAAATTCCGGGTTTTGATCAGGTCAATTTTTTTTAAAAAAAATCAAAACGACATTGTTTTAGTAAAAAAACAAAAGTAAACAGGTTGAACAGGGTTTTTGACCGGGTCTTGTTAGGTCAACCGGATCGCCGGGTCATACCGAGTTTTTTATTTTCTTGTTTTTTTAACCCGGTCTGATTCCAGTCCCGAATCAGTTGGATTCCAAGTTAACCTACTAGACCGGACCGAATTTTAAAACTTCAAAGTAGAGAGTTTTAAAAAAACCCTTCGTCACTATTGATTTATGTAAAATATTTTTTAATCAGAGTTTAAAGTACATCTAATTAAACTCAGCGCTTTTGCCATTATCTTTTATTCATTTGCTAACATTCATAATTTTATTTTATTGGACACCATCTAAAATACATCCAAATCCATCAAATACCACGTATGAATACTTCATAATCTCGAACTTAATCAAAATTATTGCGTAATGAAAAATTAGTGATAAAAAGAAAATTTATTTTAAGCAAATAATTTTAAAATCTTGAATCACTTTTAAACTCAAATTTAAGAGAAGAAAGATTTAAAGTTAGAACTAAAAATTAAAATTTTGGTATTTCAATTCTTGATTATTAAATTATGTTTGGTGTGACTGAAAAGTTTTCCTTATTTGATATTCAGAATTTAAAAGGAAAAAATTATGATAGGTAATACTTAATTCTAAAAATTATGAAAGATAATACCGTCCAAGTTTACAATGGATTGTGTATTGGTCTATAGTATACTTGCACAGGGTTGCTAGTGCCAGATTCAAGTGGTTTGAGTCTGACAACTATACTTGATTTGACAAACAAAAAACAAAAAACAAAATTATATATTTTAGTTGTCAGGAGAGATAAAAGAAAGAAAAAACATAAATAATCAATCACTGGCAGCAATCCAACTATTATCTATCTACATACACCACACTATATGGTAGATGACACGGCTGCACATCCAATTAGACGGCAAATGACCAGATTTGACTACCAGAAAGCGTCAGACACTCCTTAATGGGGAGAGCGCTGCCTATTTGATGAGAGGTAAGAAACACACGCCAACAACTTTTCAATTAAAAAATAACAAATAAAATATGAAAAATACTAAAACGCCCTCATGGTCCTCTTAATTACACAAAATACCCATATAAAAATACCAAAATACCCCCAAAGGCAAAACTTTTTTTTGGTCTTTTCTGAGGCTAAAAATGTTATTTTACTATATATGGAAATTGAAAAAACCTGAAATACTCTTGTCCAACAACCCATTTTTTTTTTTAATCTTGAGGGCAAAGAAGTATTTTTACTGTTACGAATATTATGAAAAGCCAAGAAAGCCCTTGATCAACAATTCTAAAATTTATTGACTCTTGAGGCAAAAGAGTAGTTTTGCTTTGTTAAAAAAAATAAAAAAGATCGTATACACCTCCAAACAATCTTCTAATAATCACCGAGTCAGATAAAAAGATCCAAACATCCCTAAATGAAAAAAGCTTAAATTTAGTTTTTTATAATGAAATACTATAAGATATTCATAAGGAAAAAAAAAAAAAAAAAAAGGAAGAAGAAGCTTTCCGTCCGGCCCAATATTTGGGTGGAGCGGATTGGAATAAATCCAAGACCTCATTCCATAAGAGGCCAGGAAATGGCAGGTAACGAGGGATTTCCTACGTGCGTTCAGTCCATTTTGCAAATGGGACCTAAGCTTAGAGAGTTAAGATCGCAATCTCTCATGTCTTCTCTTATTTATTTAGACAAGACATCTCGTATCTCTTGGTGGGGTTGGTAAGTTCGAGTTCGGACATTTATGTTTTAATCAACAACGTTGACCATTCGAATAAAGTATGAAACAAAAACTAATTCAAGAATGGGTTATTGAAATTATTACGTACGAATTCATCCCATCTAAAAGCTCGAGTTGTTAGGTAAATTTATAATAATAATTTTATATTATTTTCTAACACATTATATTAAATAAAACTCTTCCAACTTAAAATTTAATAAAATCTTAATACTATATAATTCAAATAATTTTATCTGAAACTTTAAAATGTATAAGGAAGGTATCTCTTGGTGGGGTTGGTAAGTTCGAGTTCGGACATTTATGTTTTAATCAACAACGTTGACCATTCGAATAAAGTATGAAACAAAAACTAATTCAAGAATGGGTTATTGAAATTATTACGTACGAATTCATCCCATCTAAAAGCTCGAGTTGTTAGGTAAATTTATAATAATAATTTTATATTATTTTCTAACACATTATATTAAATAAAACTCTTCCAACTTAAAATTTAATAAAATCTTAATACTATATAATTCGATAATTTTATCTGAAACTTTAAAATGTATAAGGAAGGTATCAAATATAATTTTATTTGCAAGTATAAAGAGATGAAAGGCATGGAAATGTGGAGCCAAAGCATTCTTCTGACAAATCGCAATAAAGAGAGATCAAAGATTTGGTACAAACCATGTCTGTAGACAGAGGCGGCCAAAAGTCGGTCGCAGGTAGGTCCAAGATGAGAGAGAGAGAGAGAGAGCCTTCTTCTACTTTCTTCTTCATCTTCTTCTGCATTTTTTTCCAACGTTTTGAAACACATTAAAAGAGTGGCTTAACATCAAAAGAGAGATTGATTGATGCATGCCCTTCAAGTTATTCCAAAAGCGATGGAAATCGTGTCAAGATAAACCTCTTCATTTGTTGAAAATATTAATGGCTTTTCTTCTTCTTTTTGAAGTATTTCGATTTTTCACTACAAAACAAAAAAAGAAAAAGAAAAAGAAAAAGAAAAAAGAGAAATTGATTGATTGTACATATTATTAAATAAGAATTATACTTTAAATAAGAATTATAATATATTAATTTATAACTTTTTTTTTTGGTTTGGAACACATTGAGAATATATATATATATTAAATAGAATAGCTTATTTTTCTAACGGACACTCTTAAAATAAAATAAATTTTTCAATATATTTTTAATGCATTATTTCAAACTGAAATACATTTTTAATATTGTTTTAAAATTGTAAATTACTCTAAAATATTTTTTTCAAGCAAATAAGTCTATAAAGAAAGAATTAATACTGAAGATCAAGGACAATTCATTTGGGAAGAGATTACTAAAATTCATTCACCAAAAAAAGAATTAATAATTTAATAATTTAAAAATTTCATATTTCCTCGTTGTTGAAAGACAAGTTTTGAAACTCATTTTGATATAGTCTTAAATTAATTTTATCCTGTTATTTTTTTGATTCTTAATTATCTGGGTATCTTCACATATACCCTTTTAAAGGGTGAGACTAGTCCTGCTTGGGGTTCGTGGTTGCCCTTCCCAATAAATGCCCTTTCTGAGGATCGAATTTATGTTCTCACCCTTACAGGGATATAGCAGTGTCTTAACCGCTAGACCAACGCTTCATTGATAAATTTTATCCATAAGAAAATATGGTTTTCCATGCGGGAAAAAATCATTTTTAATTTTTAAAATAAAAAGCATGAGCTCCAATTATTCATATTCATAATAAGAGGATTGAATCTCACAAAAGATAATATTGCTCTCCAAACCACCTACACATGGTCCACATCTTTGGTGTGTTCAATTCCCGATTGAAATGATCAAATATAGTAAAAAGTATTAGCCGATCGTGGAGCACAAGCATGTGAGGTTGTTCTTCTATATATGATGAAGAAACACAGAAAAGAAGGGATCATACAACTATAGCTAAGCTAAGCTAGGGCAAGGTCCCCTCGTAAGAGCCTTTGCATCTTATACCGTCCCCATGAAAGCATTAATTAAGAAAACGAAATAAAGTTTGAAAATGAAAACATACACACACTGTATATTAATTATATTATGTTGAGAATAAAGCATACTAGCTGGTTCAAAAGATAAGATGACAGGAGCAAAGCACATGCAACGTATAGGAGACGGCATACATGCCCCCATTAGCACAGTATTATTAGTGAAGTGGGTCTCAAGAGGCTTATGATCATTCATTCATTAATTAATTAGAAATTGCCATTAATGACACAGAAAATAACTGATAATTATATATAGAAGGCTTGATATATAAGGATTTTGGCTTTATATATATATAGATATATAATACACACACACACACACACAGACACACACACAGAGAGACACACACACACACAGAGACAACGAAGCAAGTGCAATTTGGATCGAATTGACATTTGAATTTGAGGCATGCAAAAGCTTAAGACCGCGTCGGGTGCTTTCTCCTTTGCTAGCTGTAAAAAACGCGTTTTCGCTTTCCTCTTCTTTAATGCCATCTCTCTCCCATGTATCTTTTCCAATTTGTCTAAAGAGAGAGATCCCTCTCTGTTCCTTTTCTTTTCTTTCTATATATTACTACAGGAAAGATATCTCTTTTGATAGCCACATTTATGTCCCTCTGTTAGCATATTCTTGTAGTATTATTATTGGCCACAATGTCTATACTTTACTTTTCCATTATATATATATATATCTTCAATTTACTGGCCGAGCCAGGCTTGCTATGGTGAATTCACCACCCCTATTTATTATTATGATTTTTTTTGTAATTGTAATGATATAGATGTGATTAAAGTCTTCCTTGCTAAAGCTAAAAACTAACGAGATAGCAATGATCATCCAAGGCCGGCGTTGGATGATCATTGCTATTGTTAGATATTAGTTTTAGCAAGGAAGACTTTAATCACATCTAATATCATTACAATTACAAAAAAAATCATTAGGATAGTGAATTCACTACACCAGACACAATATACTGTAAACAAGAATAATATAATTATGGCTGTGTTTGTTTTTTGAAAAGCAGTTTTTGAGAAATTATATTTCAAACTTTTCTGTGTTTGTTTGCTATTAGAAAAGTTGGTAAATGGAAAACACTTTCCGGTTAACAGAAAACACTTTCCAGTCAAACGAAATTTTAGCTTGGTTTTCAGAAAAATATTTTCCTTTTATTTTGGGCGGAAAACACTTTTTGAAAGTTGTGAAAAATTTAGAAAAGTCATATAATTTGCTGATTATATCAAATTTGGTCCTCAAACTTTTGATTGGTATATATATTTTAGTTTGAATATTTGTTTTTAAATTTCATCCCTTAGAATTTAATTTTTATATTAATTTTGGTCTTCATTTTTATAATTGTTATTTGCTTTTCCATTATCATTTTTTAATTGAAATTTTTTATCTATCAAATTTGATCCTCATTCTTTTGATTGTTACTTATTTTATTTGAAATAATTTATAAAATGTTAATTATTATTATTTTAATTTCTTCATCTTTCAATTTTTTTTATCTTTTAAATTTGATCTCTATTATTTTGATTATTATTTATTTTATTTGAGATAATTTATGAAATTATATTTTTTTTTCAATTTCATTCTCATTCAACTTTTTAATTTGTAAGATTTGTTCCTCATTATTTTAATAAACTTGAAAAAAATAAACATTAATAAGTTATTTTCCAGCTCATGTTCCATGACATAACCAAACACTTAAAAGTGTTTTCCAACTTATTTTCTATTACACCACCAAACATCGAAAAATAATTCATTTTTCTGGAATTCACTTTCCAAAAGGAAACTATTTTCCAGCAAACAAACGGGGCCTGTATTTTTGTTCTTCTAAAAAAATCTATTAGGCTAGTTATTAGAAGCAATACTATCATTTTACAAGGATAAATTTGTCATTATCATCATGATTGGGGACAACGGGGTCTTTTTGCATTTTCAAAGCACCGTGTAATGACTAAAATACCATTAAAATCAAAATTAAAAAAAAAATTGATTGGGGTAGTGAATTTGCTATACACCTAAACAAAATGAATTGTGGATGGGAACAAAGTAATTACATTTTTGTCATTCTACAAAAAATCATTAGGCTACCTATTGGGGGCAATACTATCATTTCACAAGAACCAATTGGTCATTATCATAATGATTAGAGATAACGAGGTCTTGTCACATTTTAAAGCACAATATAATTTTTAAAATACCCTTAAAATTAAAATTACAAAAATAAATAAATAAATGGGACAATGAATTTATTGTACATCTAGACGAAATAAATTATGGATGAGAACAAGTAATTATATTTTTTTCATTCTACAAAAACTACTAGGCTATCTATTAGAGACAATACTATCGTTTCACAAGAACCAATTGATCATTATCATAATGATTGGGGACAACAAGGTTTTTTTGCATTTTCAAAGCACAATATAATTTTTAAAATATCTTTAAAATCAACATTACAAAAAAAAAGAAGAAAATTGAATGGGGTAGTGAATTCACTATACACCCAGATAAAATGAATTGTGGATGAGAACAAAGTAATTATATTTTTGTCATTCTACAAAAACCATTAGACTTTTAGTAAGAGATCCTTTATATTCCATTGCCACTTCATTGCCTTTTCACCCAAGATACTTTCCTTTTCTTTTTCCAAAAAAACTTGCAAATTCAACAACTTATCTATTTTGGTTTCAATCAATATGTATGAATAAGAAAGAAGTGTATTTACTCTTTGTCTAGTTATTGATAGGCTAATAGGCTTGAACATGAGAAATTAGTTATGCCAATTTTTTTTGTCTTTTTTTTGTTTTTAGGTTGATTTCAGAGCTTCACAAGTTGTGTCAAATCTATGCTACTGGATTGTTTAACCTTTAAAGCCAAGTTATTGATTTTATTAATCATTTTGTTATTATTGTATATGTTGTATTATAAGGGGTTTTATCTTTCAAATTATCATTTGACAATGATAATAATCAGGTGATAATAGGTTATGTCCATTCAAGTTACAATTTTATGTATTTAGTGATCTGAAAGGTAAAAGCAAATTTCTGCTTTCTTCTTGTATTTGGTGTTGGTTTTGGTTTTTCTAGTTCCATAAATTATGTGGTGAAAAACCTCTTTTCAATCTTTATGTTTAAATTAACAACATTTCCTGAACTTGTCCTCTTAAAGGTGCCATGAAATTGATGCCCAATTAGTTGCTGGTAAAACATTATTCAAGATTATTACAAGGTTAAGACTACCAAATTGATGAAGAGCATAGAAAGCTAAATGGGTATGCATGAAAAAGAAAGAAAGAAAATAATATGAGTTGCAAAAGAAGAATAAGGAAAACCAAATGGAATTATAATGTACACAAAATGTTTGATAAAAGCAAAAAACAAAAATAACAATCTAGTACTTATTGGATTGTCATTTTTTATTTGGTGGTATTTTTTTTATTTAGCACTAGGGAAGTTTTTAGTCATTACATTTTTTATTTGGTGGTATTTTTGTTATTTTGCACTAGGAATTTTTTTAGTCATTAAATAAAATGTAATGACAATCTTGTAAATAATTTAACTTTTTTGTTGATTTTTTTTTTTGTTGTTAAATAAAGTGTTATGAACTTATAAAGTTCAAGATGTAAATCGTATTTTTTTCAAAAAATGATGACAAAGTAAAAAAAATAAAAATAAACTACAAGATGATCAAAGTACTTTTTCCAATATCTTAATTGTGATGACGAAAAGATTAGGTTATAATCAAATATGAAAACACAGGGATTTAAGATTAGTTTTTTTAAAAGAAAATGATTAATAATTATTTTATTATTTTATATTAGTATCAATATTTTTGTAATGGTGTTTCTAATGTTAGTGTTTAAAAGATATAAAATATGGTTTATAATGTACGTAAAAATTTAAAAATTTGATGAATAATAATACATGAAAACAACATCATAACAAAAACTCAATTGAACTAAGCCAATTAATGTGTCAAAGAATAAAAGTTTGTAACACTAATAAGTTTTTTCCAACTTAATTTCCAACACAAATAAACACTAGAAATTAATCTCCAACTTATTTTTTTAAAGCATAGTCAAACACCAGAAAATAAACTATTTTTTTAACATTTATTTTCATGAAATTCACTATTTAGTAAACATGCAAGTCTTAAAAAGACTGAATGTGACTTTAATTTTAATTATTTGAAAGAGTGGTAAAAGCAATAAAAAAGCTGGCCCATAAGCTAGAGACACCTCCCTTTTTTAGAAATATTATTTTCGCACAAGAATTTAGCTTACATGATTACAAATAATTAGACTAAATGCCTAATTTGCTCAAATTCAAAATCTTATATCATACATGTATGTTGATGAGATTTATGAAAAACACTAAAAGATCAAGGTATTTTCAAGGCTAATGGATTGACTAGAAAATTAAGACTACTCGACTTGGATTTCATGAAGACCTGTAAAACAAGTCTCTTTTTAGGCTTAGGAGATTGTCTGATATTTAAGTTAGTATTATGATGGAGTAAAAGAGTTTCATAGGTTGTGCTATTTTTATTTACAAAAAAGTTATAAGATATGATCAAAAGTGGAAGGAAAAAAAGTGATTTGAGATATTACAACCATTTATTTAATGGCTAATAGAGATTTATATAGACATGAACAACACCAAATTACATGGATATAGAGTAGATATGAGAAAAACATTGAGGTACTTATCTTAGAGGCTAACATTTAAGATAACAACTCTAATGATTAATGGTTCATTGTTGAGTGAAAAGAATAATACCACGAGGGCCATTGCCTAGGAATAAGCTTGATACAATGCTATTTTATGGGCTTTATTATGACAAAAGGATGTGTGAGCATTTAATGCATATGTATTTTATCTCTACAGATAATGGTGAACATACAAGTTTGACTATACAAGCGTAACTAAGGGCAATGTACCTAGATTGCAATAGTTGGATTCAGGGGTATAGGCTTCGTCACTAACGATTGCATTTATACCTAGGCAAGATATGTTTTTTTTTATACCTAGGTAAGGTTGTTCCTTGTACACAAAGTAAAGAATGTCTTCGTACTCAAGCAAAGTTGCTCCTTATACTCAGGGTATAGAATTTGTTATTCAAAAACCACATACAAAGCCATTTTATACCAAGATGTAGAATATAATATCTTCTTGTATTAGTTGTTCCTTGTACTTGAGTGAAGAATGTTTACGTATTCAAAAAAAGTTATGTCTTGCACCTAGGAAGAAGACTATCTTATTTAAACAACATATGAAGAGCCATCTTATATCTAGGTTACAAAATGCCTTTGTACTTGGATTATACAATTACAATGAGAGAGTTTCATGTAGATTAATTGTATAAAGAGCAACTAGTCAAGAAAGTTTCATGGATATCAATCATATAAAGAACATTTTATAGAGAATAACTTATTGAGAAGTTTTTATAAAGATCAATTGTATGAAGACTATTATATGGACAATACTAAATGAAGAACATGTTATAAAAAACATTTTATGAAGAATTATATACGGAGAAAATTTTAGAGATAACAACTTTAATTCTATTGGTTGTTCTTGGTGGCTCGAGGAATATCTAGATACTTGCTATATTTGGAGGACATATATTCTTATAGTTTTGAAAACAAGAGTTAGATTTTCTTACCACACTTATTTCTTTTACTTAAATATGGTCTTCAAATACTTGTTTTACCTTTAACATATTTTTTTTCCTAGGAGAGTGTGTAGCTCTCTCTACAATATTAGGCTATGGAATACATGAATTAAGGTAATTATAACAATTAGCTCTAATAAACCTTCTACCTTTAACATTTCTTCACTAAACCTATTCAAATAAGCTTTAGTGCCTTCATTCTCTCTTTGAGTGATGATGAACAATTATGTGAAGCTTTTCTTGGTCAAGATATTTATGTTAAAGTGATTTATGAGCTTTACAAAAAGATACTCATTGCCAATATTAGATCAAGAATCTAAATAAGGTTCCATATCTAGACTGAACCTCATAAAGTCATAGAGAGAGTATTTTACATGATGCATGAATCCTATATAATCAACTTTAAATTGCTACACATATTTTATATGTGTTCTTTTAGATCTGTCATCCCATTTTTATTGTTCAAATTCATTTAAGTGAAGATCAGATCTCTCAAAAGATAAGTGTCTAATACATTTTTTTTTTCTAATAGAGAGGCCTTTACCTAGTAAATGTTATACACTTTTGTAGTTGAGGCCTATATCAATATAGACTTAACATCTCTCCAAGTTCTCTTTCTGTTTGGACTCCCCAAAAAAGTCCCTAATAAAGAATGATGGTGATGGTAGTAGCTATTATCACAATCGTGGTTATATATTGTTATATTCTTGGACTTCTTTTTATTATGTTTCGAGTATCCACTTGTAGAATAATATTTTTGATGATAAGAATGAATTTTTTAACGGTTGTGTGAGTGGAGGGATTCTTTTTTACTCTATTGCATGTCAATTTAGCCTATTTCCTCTTCAAACTAGAATTGTTTACATATATTGAGGATTGCAGGTGGTGGTTATAATGAATAAATCATTTAATATTGAAGAAACAAGACCTTTAATTGATGTTCTATGGAATGATAGAATATA
>Ga0325405_1004502_pt1 | contig 14216 bp, 3 predicted proteins | sample PopdelMetagenome_21_FD_205663 | JGI IMG/M metagenome (GOLD analysis project Ga0325405, IMG submission 205663) | Populus deltoides microbial communities from Bellville, Georgia, United States - Xylem-Control-R2 | ecosystem: Host-associated > Plants > Phyllosphere > Stem > Wood/Secondary xylem... | reverse complement strand
AACATAATAAAATCATATAAAAAAGACAGTGAGATATATGTCATAAATGAAAAACACATAATAACATAAAATAGTAAATTTAAGTTCAACCAACTCAAAAATGAAAAAAATTAATTGTCAGAAAAATGTATAGATAAAAACATTATAGTTAAGAGCACACAAAAATATAAAATAATAAATTTAACTCAACTAATAAAAAAAATTGATTTATTGTACAGAAAATAGTGTGCGTCCCCCTCTATTTGAACCCGCAATCTTGAAAATATTTTGCACGCTAATCACTCAGGATATGAATTTAATTTAAATAAAAAAAATAATATATATTAACATATAAACAGTTAATCAAATTTTTAGTTTTTTAGTTGTTAATATATTTGAGCTCGAATAGTTTACTTTTCTTTTACAACCTAAGTGTACACCGGAGACGTGGGCCTAAGTTTTAACTTTTGATGTGTGTGTAGTCGTGGGTCCTTAACACATAATTCTGGCCATGTAATTAAATCATTCTATTTAGTATGTGTTTTTGGTAATGTAGTATAAGTGTTTATTAAAAATATTTTTTATTTATATATTAATTTTTTACATTAACATATTAAAACTATTAAAAAAATTAAATTATTATTTTTTATACTTCATATATTTTTAAAACAGGTTAAAATACAATGCAAAACATCCCAAAAAATCCCCTTCTTCCTTGCGTCCTCCTCTCCACTGTTTTCCAAGCTTATCATTTCTTGTATGTTTCTAGCCAAAAAGTGATAGAAGACAGTTTAATGCTAGTGATTTATCTCGTTCATGTATATGTGTTGGAATTATATAAAAAAAATATATTTGTTACTAGATGATTTAACCAATTTTTTTTTAAATCAAATAACATTTAATAAAAAAATTAGAAAAAATAAACCGTTTTAACAAGGTCATAATTTAACTTATGTTCTTAAGATGAACTCTTCTATATACCTTTGCTTTTTCTTTTAATAAAATCCAGCTTATGTCACATCCTAGATTGATTTGCTAATTAAATCAATTCGGGTCTTACAATAATAATTGAAATATGACAGCCAAGTTTTAAAAAAAAGAAGGTATTTTAAACTAAACACAGTAACTAAATTAATAACTTTCATGAATTCAACTCAAATATTTGTACAAGTATTTATAGAACTCTGAGTACATGTTATTAATCCTTACATAAAATCCTTACACGTATATATATGATTAGATAATGCAAGTTATTTTGCAGCAGTACTGTGCGTGTATGTTCAAAACGAAAGTTCCATTATTCTCCTTTGCTGCCATTATAACCAAACACTAAAATTTTTGAAATTAGGAAAACGAAAGATGGTTGCTAACTAGCACTCGGGTACAACATGATGGCATCTCAATGAGTTATATCAGCCATTGGATACAAGGGCCACCACTCAAGATTTCTTAGTTGACCCTTTAGATTTCGATGTATGGTGCTGGATCTTGTCAACACTAGTGAAGCATAAATGGACCACAAGCACAGCGCAGGCTTTCGATGGTGCTATACAGACCCTACCCACGAAATATTTTTACTCTCTCGCATACATTGTAGTGGGCTAAATGTGGATGGCTGATACTGTCTGATATATAGTGTTTTGAAAGTGTAGTTTTTGGTTGAATCCTGGTCTGTATCCATCACAAGGGTTCACCTCGGAACTTGTGTACCTTCTTTGGAGGACATAGATTTTAGATCCACCCAGTCCTTGTTACCCCTCTGGTAGAGCATAAGGACCTTGGAAGAACCCTGCCAAATTGCTGCCTATAGGAACATATCATAATCTTCTTCACATGGGATTTCACTTTGTGCCAGCCTCCATACACCTCAGTGTTAGAATGGACTCTTCAGCGCAATCGGCATTGATCATGCTAACATTATCGATCGCCATCCAGTATTTCACTGAGTTTTCATCATGTTATCATATGGTGAAGTGGTCACATGTATACAATTAATGAACTTTGTTGATGGTAAATTGTATTTTTCTTCTCATTGTTATCTTTTACATTTTTAGTATTTTGGTTTTTTGCTCTTGTATCATTTTGAAATTATCATTTCGATTGGTGGTCCTACGTACGTTGTCTAAGCCTCTGCAATTATTTCTTCGTTGGATCGATATTTAAGGCTTTGGACCACAACTGCTGGCATCATTCTTCTATTCAATTGACTCGAAAGTTGAGGACAAAATTAAATAATCATGGAGGTAGGTAACTCTCTGTATACAAGTGATATACAGTCATATGCTTTCCTGTCATATTTCGTTCCCTTGCGAGTCCTAAGGGTACTAAACTTTATAACCTGCAATGACCATTGACCAGACCCTTATCTTCCTGGTGTTTTGAACCAAAAGTAATGGTTTCAACTTGCAAGTTTATACGGGTGCAACTTGCAAGCGATAAATAGAGCAGCCTGGCGACTGGTTAGCTTTCAGGGACCAGATCCACACTGGTAAAGATAGCAACATTGCAGTAATTCATGCAGTAGGTAGGGAGAGAAATTCTCTGCGGCCTCAAATATTAAACCGACAGAATCTGAAAGACTTACTCCGGTACGTATATACATGATGACATTATAAAAAGGTTAGACGTGGCCTTGAGGTTCTTTAATTTCTGCATGAAAATGACATAAAAATTGGTCGCCATATGAAATTAGATTTTCTTAATGGTAACAACACTTATTGACTGTAGAATAAGATCCTCTGGGGTTTTTTAACTTGAGGAGAGAGTCCCTAAAAACTAAAAATATCAATATTGTAATGATCAGGGATCCAATGATACAGATAATCATTAGTATCTATCTATCGAGCACTAGAGTTTTTAATATCACATGGATTCAATCAGGACGATCTCACCAAAGGAGACCGAGGACACACTATTACCCTGCCACTCTATGCCCTACTCCTAATTTGTTTGGAGCGGCTTCTCTATAGGTTCCAGTCAGGTGTGCATTGGGAGTGGGACATCGACTGTACTCGGCTACTTGAGAGTTCATATACAAAAATTCCCTTTGATTGACAACAAGAGTAGAATCTTTTAAGATGACTTGAGTTATCGAAAAATTATTTCATATATTGACGTACGATATTAGCAATTTGTTCGGTACACAAGCTGTCTTTGGCATTTTTTCCGTTGGAGTGTTGGAGAAATTGGCTAGTACTGTTGGGTCTGCAAGTGCAACTGGCTTCAACAAATTATGGAAGAACACTGGTTATATTATTTTTTCTAATAAAAATTGATCGCGTTAATTATTAATAAAATGAAGCAGATTATGGACATTTTTGCTTGATTTGAACCAAAACATATTCTAAACTATTGGATTATGAAATGAGCACCTTGCTCTCTCCATTTCTATCCAGTATGCAAATGTTCTACCTCTCATATTTACCGCACATTGATAGCAACGCCAAGTTTATAGCTAACATTATATATATATGTACGTAGAACCCACATGGATTAGCACACAGGTAGTAAGACATGATGAGGATATTTAGTTTTGTGAATTTCGAGCTTGTCATTAGCTTTCAAAATACTCGTGCTCTCAGATAGTACATACAACTGTTCAAATCTGAGTCATCTCAAAGAGATTGAAAACACAAATATTAGCCCCCATTCTGCCGTCGCACAAGCACCAGCGGGACGTTTCCCATCCCTCCATAAAGGCGATATTGGCCCTTTGATTACCCTCGTTTTGGGTGTACTTGTGGTCCTGTTGGGTTTGCATTTTTCGCAGAGAGAACTTGGTCCATGCACTTTGGTTGGTTGGAAAGCATGCACATCGATCTCCAGCAGCTTTCGGTAGCAGTACTGTTCGCCATTCTTTTATCTCTTCATTGCTTGGTTTATCCAAAGCAAAGTTCTCAGACTTTTGATCTTACTGCTTCATCTTTAACAATACATATGCTCTTCCATGTCACACGAGGCCCTGGCAAAGATCAATAAAGAATTTTAGAGTGAAAAGAAAATATGAATCTAGTCAAATATAGTTTTTACACGCATAATATGTTAATTACCATGGCATGACAATGTTTGCTTGATTAACATCTAATATAACACATGCTTATCAATTTTTATTAACTAATTAACATGTTGAAAGTACTACCATGGAACTTGTAACTCACGGGTGTCATTTGTAGACCAAAAGTTTAAACGCCTGGGTGGTATCAATCCAGCTGCAATGACCTTTCCCAGAATGAAGATGATGCAAGTCTAGCATGAATTTTTGGTAACTTGTGAAGTTAATTACTTATTGTTATTCTCTTCTTATATGTAACAGAAACAGAAAAATTTCTGTTGTAACCTGACACGCATGCTCTATCAGTATCCAGCAGCTGAACAAATCATCTATATTCACGCGATCACACCTCGATCAATCCGTGAAAAGCCATGATTGTCTTCATCTTTTTTCCTTAATGTTTTCGCTTCGGATTTAAAAAGATAGAAGGAAAGAAGAGGACCTCTTAATTGTATTTGCTTTTCAAGGCTAGTTAATCTCAATCAGTTTCCTTGTCTATTAATATTATACCAGCTTGAATTGTTCTCGAATGTGTCGCTTAATTGACTCATGGCTGACCTCCTCGATTCCATTCATAAGTTGTGGCACATAAATAAAACTAGTCTCTCTTAAGTTTCTATTTTCTATTCTATTGATAAATGATCAAACATTCTCACTGCAAATGGGAACAGCTTGCAGGCAAATTTCCTTCCGATGAAATCATATAATCTTCAGTTTTGCAGTTCAAAAACTTTATAATTGACATCCTTGCAGGGTTAGTCTTAGTCATACACTGAGGATCTACTAATTTCGTCGTGATATGTATATCTGGTGAAAGTGGGTTTTCATTGCCACAGTGTAAGTTCAAGACAAAGTAGATGCTATAGCTAGCTAACGTCGCTCCCACAGAAACCTCTCATGCATAGTAACCTCTCATGCATAGTAATCAGCATGATCTCTTTGGTTAGTGGCGTGTATTATTTATCAAAGTTTCTTATTTAAGCAGTTGATTAAGAGGAATAAATATCAGAGCATCCTCCATTAACAATGAAAAATGGGATGACAATCTAATGGAAAGATCAGTTATAACACCTCGTAAGAAGTTCTTTCACGCGTCCATTTTTGTTCTTTCCCTTCAAGATGAAAGAGACTTCTACCACAGCCTGATGCCTGAGCATTAAAGCAAACCAAGATTAAGATGTTAATTAACAATAGACAAAAAATGAAAAGGAACTAAAGGCAATCACCTGTAAAGATGTACTACCATTATTGTTTTTGCATGAATAGGAACTATGATTATTATAGAGTATTAATTAGACAAAAAAATATAATAAATTAAAGGTTCTTGTTTTTTTTTTTTTTTTATTTTTTTACTAGAAAGTAGTTTCTTCTTAAAAAGTGATTTTCTGTAAAATAAATTATTTTTTGATATTTGATACTGCTATGAAAAATAAGTTAGAAAAAACTTTTCAGTATTTAACTATGTTATGGAAAACGAGATGGAAAATAACTTATTAAAATTTTATTTTTTTAATTTTATTAAAAGAATGAGGATGAAATTTTATAGATAAAAAAGCTAGAGAATAAAATTGAAAAAAAATATAATTTCATAAATTATTTTGAATAAAATAAATAAAAATTAAAATAATAAAACCAAATTTGACAAATAAAAAAGTTGAAAGATGATGAAATTAAAAAAAATACAATTTCATAAATTATTTCAAATAAAAATAAATAATAATCAAAAGAACAAGGATCAAATATAAAATACATATAGAAATTTTCAATTAAAAAATGATAAGAGAAAATTAAATAACAATGAGGATCAAAGTTGATATAAAAATCAAATCAAATTAAATTATAAAAAATAAAATTAAAAAAAAAATATTCAAAACAAGATATATAGCAATCAAAAAATTAAAAATCAAATTTGATATAATCAACAAATAAAAAAATATTTTTAAATTTTTCATAATTTCTAAAAAGTGTTCTTCACCTAAAATAAAAAAATACTTTCTTGAAAACCAAGTCAAATTTTTCTTCGATTAAATAATATTTTCTGTTAAATAATTTTTTTAATAATAAATAAACATAGAAAAATTTTAAAAATTATTTTTAAAAAACCATTTTTCATTGGAAAAAAAGCGCATAAGATTCAAAGCCACCAAGACAGTGACAGACCACACTACCTTACAAAAATAAATAAATAAAATAAAATAAAATAGCAGCTGGATAATAACAATCGCAAAGTATAGAGCTGGCATTGCTACTGTATATTATATAGAGGATGTTGATCTTCACAGGAGTAGATTATTTCCTTGTTCAAAGGTGAAGGATTTGTAGTTCAGAAGCTCTTATCAATGGATGTAAAAACGTAGCATAAATGGGAGTATGGTAGGGCTCTTTTAACGCAGATGAATCCCATCTTTTTCAAGAAAGCTTTAACCAGGCAAGAAGTCATATATGGATAGACAAAAAAGTGAATAATTGACAGTAAGGACATGCTTGCTGCCTTCATTTTCAAGCTTACCAGGCCAACTTCATTCCACTACTCAATGTTCTGGTATATCTAGTGAAAGATTATACACACTTGTCCTCGGTTTTCAAGTCATCAAGATGAAGGCCTGGAACTATTGACCTTTGATTGAATTAGAAATCAATTTGATATTAATATGTTCGAGTGATTGTTTGATTATCGATTAGAAAAGGAAAAAAATCCCACAATTTAGAGCCTAATTGTATTTCTGATGAGCCTAATTGTAGAATATTTAGATTAAAAAAAAGGGTTATGCAGGTACAATTAATTGAAAAAAGTTGATAAAATTATGGGACTGCAGCATAACCTTGGAGACATTTTTCTGAGCTGTGGGAGAGCCATGGCCCTCCTCTGCCCAATCTCTGCGTACGGATCCCATGGGCCATGAGCAATTAAGGAAGAAATGTTACGGGCTCATCAATTTGATAGTAGGTCCTAATTCCAAGGCCCAATCCAAATAATATACGGAAACCTTGGGCCATCCCCCAAGACCATCTGAGCACCTTCCTCATAAAGCTAAAAACAAGGGCAAGATCGTCACAAAACTCCCGCTCCCCATTTTTTCAAGAACTTTATAAAAATGGTAAAGGCGGGTCCTTTGGCCTACTGAATAACAGAATCTGGTGTCACCCAAATCGCCATGACCATTCACGTATTTACACTAAGAACCCAAGAAAACAACCAGTAAATCAATAAAACATGAAAGGCAAAAAGGTAATTAGATTCATCACTCCCGGGTCCACTTCCACCCTATTGCTCCACTCACCCAATCTAAGTCAAAGGAAGTCAAAACAACTACTTAACAGAAAACTCCAAACGGCGCCACTTCATCGGGTCTAAAAGGTAACAACGTCACCGTTTTAATGGGACATGCTGGTAATTTAAAGGAAACCGCTGTCTAAAACAGGAAAAAAAGAATCCGGAACATCAGCCCCAATGTTACTGTTCGCATTTTGCAGTTAGGCAGGTCGGTATTTCACACACCCAAAAAAAGAAGAAGATTGTTTTTTATAGAGAGAGAAACACAAGAAAACAGAAACCTCAAAAAAATGCAAAATCAAACTGAAAACAACATTGACGCAATGAGAATAACAGAAGGGGACAGAGAGAATCAGACGAATTCGCCGACTGGCGGAGATGGTGGAGCTGAGTCAGGTGAGCTTGGTGGCGGAATCGGGGGAAACGGTCGGACTAATGGTAAAGTGAAAGGACCGTGGTCACCAGAGGAAGATGCAGTACTGAGTCAACTAGTGAGTAAGTTTGGAGCGAGGAATTGGAGTTTGATAGCACGAGGAATACCAGGGAGGTCTGGGAAATCTTGTAGGCTTAGATGGTGTAATCAGCTTGATCCTTGCCTCACGCGCAAACCTTTCACTGGTATAATTCCATAATCAAGTCACTCCATTTACTATTTCTTTCATCTCTTTGTGTTTGTTTCTGGGTTTTTTTTTTTCGGGGGGGGGGGGGTCCGAATGGTGATTTGCTGTTGTTTTTTTTTTTTTTAATGATGACAGTAGATTTTTTAGCCTTTTGTTCAAGGTTGGAAATTCGAACCGAACTCCAACTTGTTATAGGGGTTTTTTTTTCATTTAAATTTGATTTTTTTTGTGTGTGCGTGGATTGATATATATTCTTTATAGGGGTTTCGACATTGTGATTGATTTGTGAATTTTAAGCTTGTTTCAATAGTAGCTGTAGTGTGAAAGAGTTGATTTGAAAATCCCCGATGTTGAGCATTGATCTTTTGGTTATTGTTGGATAGTTAGATTGACTTTCTTGTATCTTTGAACATTGGGATCGAGTTGTATACATTCAAGTCTTATGTTTGGTTTTAGAAAGTGGTGGTCTTGGAGAGCAAAGTTTTATTTGGGGTTGAGGTTTACTAGTTTAAAGGATTGTCAACTTGGCCATCAAGTTTATGACATCTAGGTAGATGCAATGGCGGGTGCAAATGGGTCCCAGAACACTCAAAATCCATTGTGAACTCTGCTAATCACTGTTTACATGGCGTAGGTGAATAGGCCTATCCCGTTGTATATATCATTTTGTTTGTCTGTGTTGTTCGATTAGATACACTATAAAAGTATAACTGTGCACAAGTGATGGCATGGGTAAATTGTGAATTTGTCATGCATACTACTTGTAAATTGTGATGGCATGGGTATGGTATTGCTTTCCAACTGATTTTAAAGATGGTTTTGTTTTCTTCTTTTTTCCTTTTAAATCCAGGTTGCTTTCCTGCAAGTTCTGATGATTTGTTTTCTTTTGCTGTGGCTTCTTCTCAGCTGTTGTATTCATAACATGAAAAGGATGCCTTGTTTCAGTGTGTAAATTATTTGAACTCAATGGCTCATTCATTTAATGGCTCAATGGTAGAAGCAAAGGAATTATTTTAAGTCACTCAAAGTGCCTGAGATTTGATTATGAGACATGTTAAATAACAATATTCATTTAAGCTCCAGTTTAGGTAGTCCCCATTTCTTGGAGATACCATTTTCTTGATGTTGGTGTTTTGCGCAACTTGCTTATGTTAGGCTCATAAGGAAATAAGGCAACATAATGTAACAGGATATCCTGGTGCATACAATTAGTTGTCTATGATATTTTCTTGTCATTTTCAAAGTTTTTCTGCTGTTGATATGGTGCTTAATTTTTCCCTTATTAAGGAAGTTAAGGTATAAACAATTTATGGCTAGGTAATGTCTGGTCTTGGAAGTGAGTTAGAGCCTTAACCAGTAAGATCACCTAGTTAGGTTTTGATGGGATTACCCTTTCGGTTTTAAATCTGGAACTTAGCTGGAATAGGATAGGATAGCAACCAAACAGGACGTAGCCTGGAATTCGTATCTTAAGGAAGTAATCCTGGTAATTATTTGGAGTCTTCTGGAAGATTTCAGTATCATTCTGAAGAACAATTTACCTAAGCACATTTCTTATTAGTATTCACTGTCTAGCAACGTTTTATCTGAATCGTTTCCACGGGATACTTCTATGCAGAAGCACTCTCACATGCTTCTTGTGTGCAATAGTTGATCACTTGGTGAAGTGTAGTGTGATAATGTCACAGGTTCACAGCATGGGTGAAACACTTGAACTCTAAAGGGATAGAATGGATTTGCTAATCTACTGTAACACAAATAAGCTTTAGCAAACCTTTAGGATACAAGGAAGATTTCTTTAGCTTAGCTGTTCTTGCATTCTGCTTTATTCATGTTTACTGGGATGATTATGCAAATTCCCAAGTCTCGTTCACAATTACACTCTATCCAAACTAGAAGTGATTAGTTTTTGGTTATATTTGAAAATGAGGGTAATCTGTTTTTATGTCCTAAAATTTTGTGGTGGTTGCACGCTAATCTTCGTGTTCTTAAAATAAGTGCAGTGATGGTACCTATTCCATCCTTTGAAACTTTTGCCCCTCTGTATGCCATTATTCCCCACTAAAGCATGCTCCTCAAGGACTCTATTGTGTAGATTGTAGAAACTTGACTTGAGTTTGACCGTGTTAAAACCTCAGACTTGAAAAAAAATTACCTTGAAATTATTGAATTTTAACATTTAGGTCTATCCAATTTATCTTGCTTTCAAAATTTTATTGATGTTAGGGACTATCACTTGTCACAAGGGTGAAAACCTACAGGCTTGCAATCAGAAAGCTGCAGGTGTAAGTGAATTGTAGGAATGTTCAAATGCTCTCCCTTGGGACTATGTCAGTGGAATGATAACTGTGTGATGACAATTTTGAGCACTCTTGATGTTCTTTGTTCATGTTTTTATATTCAATCTCCGTAAAAACTCACTACAGAGCTTCCATATTTGCAAAGTAACTTGTTCATGTGAAGTTGTTTGAATTTCCTTCTTTTTTTTTTTTTGGTGCGTGTCATTTGTAAATATTAACTTTCATGTGCTGCATATGTTGGCTATTGGTACAGAGGAAGAAGATCGCATTATAATTGCAGCTCATGCAAAGCATGGAAACAAATGGGCAGCAATCGCGAGGCTCTTGCCAGGTAGAACTGACAATTCAATCAAGAACCATTGGAATTCTACTCTAAGGCGCCGATGGGCAGATCTGATAAGGTTGAAACCAGGAACCAGTGATGTGATGGAAGATGGTAGCATTGAAATAACAAGGGCATCATCAGAAGAAACCCTTTCAGTTTGTGACATCAGTTCATCACAGCCCCCAGAAGTGAGAGATGTCACAATCGATGACCAACCCAGCCAGCATGAAGACAAAGCTCAAACAGACACCATTCCTCAAACAAATGAGGTCACTGTTACAACAGAACCACATGGAAATCCCACCCTTCCTCGTCCTGAGGCACGTGTTAGTGCATTTAAAGTTTATAATCCCCCCAGTGGTCTGAAAATGAGTTCTGGGCTTACAAGAACAGTTCCAACTCATGGTCCTTCGGTTCAAACGCCCAAACCAGACTTGGGGTCTTGCAAATTCCTTGAAGATGTTCATTGTGAGCCCATAATTCCTTCACGATGTGGGTATGGTTGCTGTGCGACCCCGAGCGGGGGTCATCATCCAAGCTCTTTGCTGGGGCCTGAGTTTGTTGAATATGAGGAGCCCCCTCCTTTCTCAAGTCAAGAATTGATCTCAATTGCTACAGATTTGAACAATATTGCATGGATGAAGAGTGGCCTGGAGAATAGCAGCACTGGGATACCTAGCAATGCTGCAAGCTACAGAATGTCTCAAGGGACTCCTGTTGACTCCCAAATGGGAATGTCTGAACAGAATTTAAGAAACGGCCATATGCATTTTGAGGAGGGGCGAAGCAGATTAATGGGCACAATGGCAGGTACTATATCAACCCAGATGCCTGCTTGACCTTTGGCAATGCTTGCAGAATTGGAGAGCTTGAACCAAACTTGCTACTGATTTCCTCTCGTGATACTGCTTTATCATAGGATAGTATAGGTGAAATTTATTCAGTTGTCGTCAATTATTTGCCTTTTTTAGAAGTGAAGAAATGATTTCATGTGGAGGCTCTTCATTCCTGGCGAAGAGATGATGTCATTTTGCTTATACAGCCACAAATATATTTCTTAAAGATATATTGAGTCTTGACTCAGTTGAAAAATGAAACTTGACTGTATCCGTTATTACAGTGCTCAAGTTTCCCAGTCATGATGCTTTCTTATGGCTGGTCTCTAGGCCCATGGCCATTAGAGTTACAGGCCATAAAGCTTTGCACTCTTCCTCGTCCAATGGCACGCGTTGGTGCATTTAAACTACGGTTACTTGTGCAAGCAGGACTTTGTTCTTGAGGCAAAGACTGACGGATCAACCAAGCTTTGGCTGCGTAACTTGTTTCGCAGGAATGGTAATTCCAGAGGCTGCTTTTCAATAAGCAATGGTGCATGGGTCGTAAATTCAGTCATAGATTACAGCATTTGGTGGTAAACCCACGACTTCATTAATCACAGATTCCTAGTTCCAGATTTCTCGAAAACTAGTGCTGGGCTAGGCTTCAAATCAGTTCAGAGTAACATTAGTTTCCTGGTGTCTGCTCTGCGCGAGTTGGATAAAGTGTGTGTGTCTATATATATATATATATGATAGAGAATTTGATATTATTATTAAATTAAATTGTGGAAGAGTTATTTTAATAAAATTAAATTGACTTGACATATTTAAAAAATAACCCGGATAACCTGTAAGAAGCATGATTTGGCTTTAAAAAAATTAAAATGATATTTTTTATATATTAAGATGACAACATCTTATATCAATTCAGGCTTCACAGCCAACTTGTTAAACCTGTGACTCGTGTCAAAGATTCTATTGGGTTTAAAAACTTTGTTTTTTAAAACTAATTTTACTTAATGATACCATAACAAAAACAATTGTTTGTAAAATTGAGCATTAACCAAATGTTAGAATATTTGTTTGAGAATGCGATAACCTCATAGAAAGTAAACTGAAATAAATTATGAATATCAATTCAAAATCAATCAAATATTAAATTGATAAAAAAAAAAGAAGCAAAAAGGATTCATTTGAAAGATGGAATTTTTAAAAAAGAAATTATTTGATATTTTTATTAAACCCGACCCAACAGGACAAACTTAACATCTTTCTACCCGATTTCTTACCCAGCTCGGGTTTAAATTTAACTCGCATGAGAGTTGATTCTAGGTGCTCAATTGACTTGGAGGGTACGAAGGTAATTCGGACAACTAATAAAAATGTGATTTGATTTTTTTTTTTAAATCAAGATAATATTTTTTTAAATATTGAGATGGTGATATAGTGGATTAACCTGGGTTTCGTGGTTTAACTTGCAAAACCTGCGACCCAAATCAGGAATTCCATTAGGTTTATTTTTTATTTAATGATACAATAATAAAAATAAATGCTTGTAAAAATTAAGCACCAATCAAATAATAAATTTTTATTTAAAATTATAATAATCTCATAAATAATAAATTAAAATAAATTACTAATTTAAAATCGAAAGAGACAGAAAGAGAGAATTTAGAAGGTAGAATTTTTTTAAAAAATAAAAAACAGTAAATCATGAACTTCAATTATTTCAGGAGAGTTGTACTAGTTAATAGTGATAATAATTGCAGAATGTAGTCGGGATCTTTTCTTTTACTGTCAGTCTCAACTGTTCCATTGGCAACCTCCTCCTACATGATAGTATCTAACCAAGCAATAAACTTACTCTTGTGTGTTTGGTATTGTGGTTATGGTTTGAAAAAAAAATATTTTATAAAAAGTACTTTTAATTAAGGTTGGTTTGAAAAAATATATGTTTGGTTAAAACTATGGTTGAAATTGAGGTTGGATAAAAAGTAGTTTAATATGTTTGGTTAAAGAATGCTTTTCAAATTGAGGTTATAAAATAATTAAAAAAGACATTAATATTAATGGTTTTTAATTGAAATATTATCGATTTAACTACTGCTATTACATCATGAAATAAACAATACTTTATATAAAGTATTTTTTATTGTTACATTAAACTATGTGCAATTTCATCACGTATGAAATATATCCAACAAGGACTACAGTTTTTATGGTTTCCTGAGCGTGCAACAACATCAAGTAAAATATCATCAGGAACAAAATTGGGATTGCGATCAATTTCTGCAAATGCTACGTCATCATATGATCTACTTCAAATATAATTATATAGTGTCATTGAATCATGTTAAACATTAATTTTTCAAATAAAACATAATATCTGAGAAATTTTTTTGGATTTTTTTATTTTACTGGGTCACACCCGGTTCAATGCATTTAGGTTTGGGACGGACCCGGTTCAATGCATTTAGATTTGGATCGGACCCAATCCGGCCCATTAACAATGGAGTTGTTCTCCACTGTTCACGTAGCAAAACAGTGGAGACATGGAAGTGCAGAAGAAGAAGAATAAGAAGGGGAAGGGGAAGAGCTGGCGGCCCTGGGCGGTGGCGAGGGAGTTGCTCTTCATTGTTCTTCAACGTGAACAATGGAGTCTCCACTGTTCACATAGCAAAACAGTGGTGACATGGAAGTGAAGGAGAAGGGGAAGAGCTGACGGCCTTGGGCGGTGATAAGGGAGCTACTCTCCACTTCTTCAATGTGAACAATGGAGACATGGAAGTGTAGAAAAAGGAGAAGGAGAAGGGAAAGAGCTGGCGGCCCTGGGCGGTGGTGAGGGAGCT
>Ga0325405_1004501_pt1 | contig 14216 bp, 6 predicted proteins | sample PopdelMetagenome_21_FD_205663 | JGI IMG/M metagenome (GOLD analysis project Ga0325405, IMG submission 205663) | Populus deltoides microbial communities from Bellville, Georgia, United States - Xylem-Control-R2 | ecosystem: Host-associated > Plants > Phyllosphere > Stem > Wood/Secondary xylem... | reverse complement strand
GAAAGTGGGTATAATCATGATCATGTTCTTCATCTTTCATATTTCTTTGACGAAGTCGGGTATTGTAAACTCTACGGATTTGAGCTTTTTGAGGACTTATATTTTAACTTAGAATGCACTCATGACATTTAAACTATAAGATATGAATGTATGCATGCTTATGAATGTAGGTGTATATACATATGCATCAGATATGGATTAACATGCTTGAAGGGCTAATCCATGACTTCCTTATTGAATATGGGCAAAAATTTATAGTTTGATTAATCTGAAAAAATCTTTTCCAAGTTTTTATCTTGGTTAAATCTTATACACATTGGAGAGTACAAAACAAAAAGTTGGGTTCGAATCCTTTTTATTAAAAAAAAGACAAAAAGGTTTTTATGTGCGGTAATTTCCTAGCCTTGGTCCTTGGGTTATTCTCCGAAGCTAATTACATCATCTCATATTCTTATCCATATTAAAAAAAAAAAAGTCATGGTCTTAGCTTAGAAAATCCCGCGAGTTCAAGATTATTAATCAAGTATGCATTGATGCAAAATGAATTATTAGAGAATCCATATCTTAAGGTCAAATTATAAGCCACTACCTGAAAGGTAGGCTTACTATTTAGTCTCAAAAGGGTCTATGACCACCTAGTGTCCACCTTTCATGAAGGCAATATGAGGGTTACATGGAATGGTTATGGCACAATGTGACCATCATTACGGAGTAAACACTCAACTCATAGATAGATGTTTCACGAATCTAAACCCCAACTGAAAATCATAAAGAAGATCACTACTCTCCACCTAACCTAGAATTAGGTTTATTTGAAAATTGTAATGCGTGAAGGCATTAATCTGTACCCGATATACTTATGTATGAGCAGTATGTAAAAAATACATAATCAACACGTAAAAATATAGGCTACAATTAAATTGCATAGACCAAGAAAAATAAACAAGCAAACAATTAAATAAACAAAGCTCAGTCTGACAAGACAAGTCCCTAGTGAAGTCGCAATCATGTCATGACATGCACAACATCAAATGACGGATCTATGTCCTGGAATGGAAGAGGTTTTGGGTTTAATCATAAAGTTATGATTTAAGGGAGTTGGCACCTAGTATCATAGTCACTAGGAAACCTATGGTCTTAGAGAGCCTAGATAAAAGGACTAGTTATGTAAGGGGAAGACGCATCACCCCTAATGTACCTTGCATAAGGCAAGCTACATTGTTGATTGATTATTTTTCTAGGTCATGTTTATATCTGTTGGTCTTGCCTAAGGTTCAAGGTAGATCTCCCTTTGTGAGGAAGTCTCTATCTTATCGGATTAAATTCTAACCGTTATAAGGTTCAAAGTTTAGTATCACAATTAGTTCCTATTTTTCTATCTTTAATACCTAATGGTATACTTTACAGTGTAATTTTATATCCCTAATATTAAAGTCTACAGCTAAATCCTAACACTCCAAATATTAATTAAACAAATCAATTGTTGTGGGATTTTTAGTATTTTGGCCAAATCATAATGGATAATCATAAGCTAGCAATGATATTCATTTTACATGATTAAATACAATTTTGTTTTTTAGAAAATATGCAAGAAAATCCTTTAGAATTTGGTCATATGCATGAATTAAAAAACATGTTTTTTGTGTTTTTAAAATGAGGATTTGTTTTGAATTTTTTATAGATTTTTTCAAATTTCAGAGAAAACCAAGTATTTTTAATATCGAGTCAATATTTTAAAGTGTAAGTCTATAGCACAATATTAAATAAAATTATTGAATAAAAAAATTATGTTTTTAAATAAGGAAATTGTTTTTGAATTTATTTCAAATTTTTTAGAGAAAAATAAGGTATTTTTAATGACGGGTCTGTATTTTACAATATAAGTCTACAGCCTGATATTAGACAAAAATATTGGAAAAACACATGTGGGATCTATAAATAATTTTGAAATTTTTAATGGATTGTTTAGCTAGACACAGAAATATAGACAAATTAAAACCAAAGGAAAACGCTTAGGGCGTGTTTGCCAAATGCGCCATTAGCCTAAAATAAAACTAAAACAATTCTTAAGTGTTTGGCAAACATGCATATAAGGCTTTGTTTCTTAAGGAAAAACACGGTAGGCCAAACACGCTCTTAGGTCTGGGTTTGGGCTTGGTGCAACCATATGGGCTAGGACTATTGGGCTTGAGGCCTATGCCCACGTATATGAGTTGGACTCAGGCCCAACCCAACTTGTTTTTCTGGGCAAACAAATGGCCCAACAAGCCCATTTCTTCTTCTTTTTTTAATAGGTTGGACACAGCCCATCCATATAGGCTGGGCTGAAACAAAAGTCTAGCACATTCTCTCTTCTTTGCTAACAAACGCCAGCAGCAAGATGTGAATTAATTCACATCTTGCATGTAACAAGAAGCTTTAAGGAAAGAAGGAACGAGAAGTGAGATTACCTGGCCTGAGGGTAGTTTGTTAGCTGGTTGGTAGCGTTGCTAGAGTAGCTGGTGACTTGGTGGAGCTAACGATGGTTATTGTGCTAGGGAGGTGGCAATTGTACTAGGTTGAAGTTGTTGGTGAAGAAAGAAAAACAATGATAGGGATGGCTATTAGGTTGGCTTTTTTATGATTCTTTTTTGCTGGGGTGAATAGTGGGTTATTATGCAGTATGTTAGGGGTTGTATCGGGTGGAAGGCTTTATTATGGGTAATTTAAGGGTTGGTTTTGTAAGGAAAGGTTTGTCTTCTCTTTTTTTAAAGAAAGTTGATGTTGAGGTAGTTTTTCTTTGGTTTTTTTCTCCTCACCTTTTGTATGAAATCTATCTCTATTTATATAGGTGGGAGAAAAACTTAGGGGATCTCGTGAGCATGGTTTGTAGTCGTTGATTCGCTTGGGATGGATCCCATTTATTAGCTACAAACCAACAACTTGGTCATACAAAACCAAGTTGTAAAACTAACTCGGTTAAGGGATTTAAGCCATTTTTTCAGGTGTTGTACATTGTTAGGTCACAAGGGTGACATGTTTCTTTTCTTGTATGGTGAAGGTATGAGAGAGAGAGGATGAGGGTGGAAAGGTGGCATTAGAGATGCCATTTTTGAGTTATTAGGAAAGATGATGAATAGTAGCCAGACGACGAGTTGTCTGACTTTTATTTTTTATTTTTGACTTTGCATTTACCAAAACAACAGCGTTTTGCACTTAAACACATTGTTTTGGTCAAAACATAGCCAAAACACATCGTTTTATTTATAAATGAAATGGCGTCATTTTAGCGTTTAGGGTTAATTTAGATTTAAAAAACTCTTATTTTAATATTAGCCTTTAATCTTTTGATTTATTTAATTAAGTCAATTGAATTTTGATTCTAAGAATCAATTCAATTTCACTCATGCCAAGTTTCAAAAGCACCCCCTAATTCCAGTGTGTTTTTCATCTTGGTCCTTGCTATTGTGTATTTTTAATTTGGTCTTTAATTGATTTTCAAACTTCTAATTTCTTTAATTTTACCTTTGTCTTCAACCATATATAGCCCTTGAATTCGTGCGGCTTTTGCCAAAAGGTTCATGATCTTGAATTTCTTCAATTTAGCCTATAATTGACTCCCAAACTTTGATTTTCTTGTAATTTAGTTCCTAATTTCACCCGATTGAGTTTTTTTTAAATTAAATTTGGTTCTCTAATAACTCATTCTTTTTAATTAAGTTCCTAATAAAATTAATTTGACCTATTAAAAGTATAATTAAGTCTTTGCACCTAATTAAATCTTTTAATTTGACCTAAATTAATTCTTAAACTTAATTAAACCTTTAATTGGGCTCTTGGTTAAATCAAATTGTCCTTTTAAAAATCTAATTAAGTCCTTAGACTTAATATTTATACAAATCCGTCTAATATTTATTTAACTTGACCTTGAATCTACATTGTCTTTCGATCTTGGGTATAATGAGATACAATTGGGCTTCCAATTATATCCGAAATCCCAGTTTAGTTCTTCCATATGTTTGCAACCTTCATCAGCTTGCTCCTGCCAAGTTTTCAATATTTTTTCATTTTCATCTTTATTTTTTGTTGCTTTTCAATTTTTTTTGATAATCTATCTGATTTTTTTTAAAGAAGAAGATAATTTTGGGGAACCCAAAATTAGGTTATGACAAAGAACAACTTAGATATTCAATATTCATATTATATATGACATTGTAGATGAGGTCATACCAATGAAACAAGAATCACTAAGTCATGTAAAGAAAGATATTGGTCCTTTTAATTATGAATCATATAAAACTTGTAAGACTTGTTTATTAGATAAGATGACCAAAACACCTTTTTACTGCAAGTGTGATATATCTAATGAATTATTTGTTTAATATATAGATGTTTGTAGACCTATAAAGATTCGTGCCATAAATGGATATACATGTTTCATTATTGATGACCATATTGGATATGGTTATGTGTGTTTAATAAAAGTCTAAATCATTTGAAATGTTCAAATAACTCAAAAATAAAGTTGAAAAACAAACTGGTAAAAGTATTAATATACTTCGGTCGGATCGAGGTGGCGAATACTTCAACCAAGATTTTCAAGATTATCTAAAAGAGAATGAGATTATTTTATAATAGACAACTCTTGAAAGGAGAAATTGCACCTTATTGGATGTGGTGCAATTCATGATAAGCTATATAGACCTTCCACCTTTCTTTATAGGGTTATGCCCTATAAACTACTATTTATCTTTTAAATAGAATTCCGTCAAAATTTGTTGATAAGACTCCATATGTGATATAAAATATTAAGAGACCAATTTTATCATACTTAAAATATTTGAGATGTGATGTTTATATAAAGTGTATCTAATAACCGCTAAGAGCTAAGTTAGATAAATATAAGTTTGTGGGATATCCAGAAGAAAATATTGGATATTGTTTATATCATCTTGTTGAGCAAAATTGTTTGTCTCAAAATATGTTACCTCTCTAAAGAAATAATTTGTTTTTGAAAGGAGTAATCGAAGGAAAATAGAACTTGAAAAAGTTCAAGAACCACAAACTAACATCCAAAATTCTAAAGCTATAACATTGGGTTTTTGGCCTAAAGCTTAAGAAATATAAGAACGTTATGGATCTAGTAGGACATTTCATGCACCAATAAGATATGGACTTCTTATGACAGCTAAAAATAATGAGTTACTTATACTTGATGAGCCTACCAATTACATGGAACTAATATCTGATACTGATTTTAAGAAATGGTTTCAGGGCATAAAATCTAAAATGAATCTCATGTATAACAATTAGGTATGGACCTTGGATGACCCATTTAAAGGGATACAACCCAATGGATGTTAGTGGGTTTTTTAGATAAAGATTGACATGGATGGCAATGTACAAATATACAAAGCTAGATTAGTTGTCAAATGTCATAAACAAAAATAAATAGGTCAAATTTGATGAAACCTTCTTGTTAGTAACTATGTTAAAACCTATAAGGATTTTGCTTGCTATAGTTGAATACCATGATTATGACATTTGGTAAATGGATGCAAAAATTTTATTTCTAAATAGGAATCTTCAAGAAGATGTGTATATGGCACAACTTGAAAGTTTTGAATCTAAGAAATATGCCAATAAAGTATGTATGGAAGTAGAGATTTTATGAGAATTGTATAAATAACGGTTAGATTTGGAGTTGTGTGTGTATGATTTTATATGCCAAGTAAACATGAAGCTTAATTGTTATGGCATTTGAGGTAAGATTGTGATGTATATATGTTCTAGTGTTGTTATGGAAATTGTGTATTTGTACAAAATTTTAAGTTATTGGTTTATGAAAGTTTAATTGTTATGATTAAGAGAATTGAAGTAGAGTTATTGGTTAAGTATATGATTGTCATGTATGGAAGTTTAAAATTTTATAAATAGTAAGTGGAATTGTTGAATTGAATTTTTTATCGTATCTTGGACAATGAAAGTAATATGCTTGAAAAATTACTTGGTGGAATTATGATAAAATTGTGAATTTTGTAAAAAAAAAAATATTCAAATAACTAGTTTAGTAAATTTTGAGAACAAAATGGAATGTGATCTTAGTTGTTTGGTTGAATGATGATGTGTTGGTATTTTGTATGCATAATATTGAATGAGAAAAAAATGAGATTGAATTATTATCTGAAATTTAAAGTTTAAGAATACATGTTGGAAATATGTATGCCAAGTAAATTCATTTTGTATTAGGCTAAGTTGTTAGCTAGTTGGTTTTGAAAATGGGTTAAGTGGGATGCAATGGTTCTATGTTTAAATATAAATAGGTAATGTGAAATAAATTAGATTGATATATGTTGGTATGAAAATGCGGAATTTAATGTGTTTAAGCATAATTAGAAAGTTTAAGAATACGAAAAATTATATATCCGAAAGTTAAAATATGTTATGGAATGTAATCAATGATGGTAATATGTGGATATTAATTATTAGTTTGTGATGTGTTGGATTTTTTTATTGGGATTTATGGAAACTTATATAGTTAAATGATAAATAAATGGTATAAGCATTAATGGTTATTGTTTGAGAGTTGTAGGAGAAATATTTTAAGTGAAATTTGATTTATAAGGAACTTGTACAATAAGAGTTTAAGGTAAAGGTCACTCCTTTTGATTTTTTTAATTATTTAAAATGTTTTTTAATTATTAGTTTTTCAATACAGATTTATATGTGTTGTGTAAATCTACTTGTCTTAAGAATTTATGCCTATGAGACAGTAAAATTTATGTGTGAAATGTAAATGACCATAATGGTTGTAATATATGTGTGTGTGTGTCTTATGAATGATCATTATGGTGTTAACCAATAGATAAATGCATTTGACTGCAACAACGATTATACATATATAATTGTGAACAACCACAATGACAATGATGGGTCTAGTAGATATAATTATGAATGACAATATAACTCAAATGTAATAATAGACAACCATAACAATAGTAATCAATATATAAATTATAATCAACCACAATGATGGAACCTAAATATAGTAAAAAGTAAATAAATCAACAGTAACATCAGAGATTGAAAAATAATATCATACTTAGTCAATCATGTGAACGATGACTAACATTATAAATAGGATATTTAGTCACCATGTGGACGGTGATAAGGTTATGGATAAGATACTTAGTCAGCTATCTGGTTAATGACTAAGGTTATGGATATGATACTAATCAATCGTGTGGATAGAGACTAAGATGATTGTTTTGGAAACATAGTTAGCTGTCTGGACAGATACTATAAATACAGATATATAGATAAGTTTGCTGGTTGGACAGGGGCTATTGTTAAAATAAATTATGCCTACAAGGCAAGGAATAAATGTTAAATGGAAAATATATTTACAAGGTGAGAAAAAATGATATGAAAAGAAATATTAATTCATGATAGGAATTTAATAAATTGCAAAGTAAATGGACTATAATGACAGAGTGTAATGTATGAAATTAGATTGATTGTTATGGCAGAATTTAATACATAGAATGGAAATTAATTATAATGGTAAGAATTTAAATTAAATTAACTGCTATGACATAATTTAATATGAAAAAATTAATTTAGTCTCAATAGCAGCCCTAAATAAAAGAAATATTTAAAATGAAAAAAAAAACCTTGATGGTGTCAAAATGGGCATAAGAACTTTCTAAGATGAAAAAATATATTTGAATATGCCAAAACAATGGATATAAAAGATATATGAGACTTGAAATATTTGATTTAGCCAAAAACTTGGTTATAATTAAATAATATATATATATAGCCAAATGGCAAGTGTACTCAAGACAAAGAATATTTTCATGCAAAGTAGAGAATAATTTATAATTAAAATAAGGATTACATAAATGACATTGAAGGATTAATAGAGAAATCTCTATGATGATTGTTTAAGGAGATCATTATATGAAAACATGTAGATTTTGTATGGAGATTTCATTTGGAGATATAGAGATTTAGGTGGAGATATAAAAATTTTATTTTAAAGATATGGAGAAAAGCAATATCATAAAGAAAAATGTGTAGAGACTAATCAGAAAGATAATTTTGCTTTTATTGAAAAATTTAAAATATTTTATTATAGAAGTAGAGGTATAATTCTTGAAGATTATCTAATCTTTGGCAGGGTATTGTGGGGTGAGCTAATATCTTTACCTTTTTGTTCAATTTGAATTTCCTTTTTTAAAAACTATTAAAGGTAACCCCAGGCGATGAATCCCTAGGCGATAAACCTTTCTATCTCCTTTTTTAAGGCATTACAATCCTTAACATCTTGGTTGTTTTTGTGAAAAAAATTATTGGGGTTTTGTTTCCTTATATTTCTCTTCATGAGATGAGGTTATTACACAAATTCTTTTTCTTTAATAACAATCAATACCTCAGTTCGTATGGTGGCTAGAGGTGTGGTCCTATGCTCAATGAATGTTATTTGATCACTAATGAATCCTTTTGGGTTCCTTTTAGATGTTCTAAACTTTTAAAAAAATTGATGGTGCTTAGGAGATTTTATTTTTGTTGAAATTTATCCTTGTCTTATCACATTTGTTTTTATACTCAAATGTGGTTTTCATTGCCTGTTTTACTTTGAGAAGAGTTCGATCAAGAAAAGTGTATAATTGTTTCCATAAAGAATAGTTATAGACCACACTAATTAGGTTCTCAGTGGAAATAGGTTCAAGAAAACCTTTCAAATTAAGCATCTCCTTGTTAAACCTTTTGAAATATGCTTTGGTGCTCTCATCTTATCATTATGTGATGGTGAATAACTCAATTGGGCTCTTTTTTGTTGGTATTCTGACATTAAAGCAAGAGATGAGTTTGGTGTTAGGATTATGAAAGTTAAGAATAGATTCAGGCTTCAGGATATAGTAGCATACCAAAGTAGATCCACGAAATGTTGCATATAGCATTGTTGTCTTGTGTCACAAACTTCAAGCTACTTCATACATTTTATATGTGTTTTTTAGGTCTATAAATCCATCATCGTTATCTAAGTTTTCCTTTATAAACATGCAATCTTTGAAGAGACGAGATTGTAACACTTAATTATAAAGTAAAGAATATTCCACTTGGTTGGAGTGGTATTCATTATCATAAGCTTGTATCATTATTGATCTTATCTCACTTTGAGGTCTTTTTTGATGAGGTGTATGCGAGTAAGATTTAGAGGAAGATCGATGGAGATAGCCACTTATATGGCTTGGACCTGCTAAAGCTCTACTTTTTTTTTATCTTTGGAGTTCAAGTTTGGAGCGTCTAGTTTGAGCAAGTTATTCTAAGTTGCTCTTTTAAGAAACCAGAGTTGTCAACGTGTATTTGATGGTACGTGTAATGACGCTTGTTGTTGTATCATCTGTTGAGGGAGTGGTAAAGTTCAAAACTATTAATGTGTAGATAGAATAAATTCCATAAACATTTTCATTTTATGGGTGATTTTTTGGAGATTTGGAAGAGCTAATGTACTTATGGTGGAGAGGTTGGTTACTTTCTCATGCCTTGCTATTGATGAGTCATGACCATGAAATGAATTTTTTCATATATGAAAAATAGGAATGAAGTAGATATTGGTCAAGTTCCCACAGATAGTGTCACTCATCAAATCGAAAAACCTTCAAGTTGAATTTGGGCCTTTCCAAGGCTGGTGCAATGGGTTTTGAAGAAATTTGTATTAAGTTAGGTGAGACTTATGGTTTTTGAACTTCTATAAAAACAAGTCCTCTATTGAAATAGGAGATCCTTCAATGCTTAAGTTAGTAAACCATAAAAGGAAAATAATGTATAACAAAAAAGACAAGAACAAAGAGCATAAAAGAGTATTGTGATTGTCATGTGGAGAATGTATGTTGTGATTATCTTGTGTTATGTTATTGTTTGGCCTATTGTTTATTGTTATTGCTAAGCAACCTAAGGTATTTATACACCACAATCAATTGAAATTACTCCATGGAGAGCAAAGTTGCAGTTATACCGTACAAGATTAATAATGAAGAATAATTACCTTTATCACATAAGTAACTTATAAAATGTGTTGTCGAGTAGAGATGTCGCACTGTACAGATAAGCATTCCATTGACCAGCGACGATAACTATTGGTGAGACGGGTAGATGTGTCATAGCCATTATCGAGATAGGCAGACATTTGTGTTGACAGTTTGTACATCTCTACAATGAAGAATTAGGTGTGTCAAGTGATTGCATAGCTATGTTCTAATGAAGCGATGCCTATAACTTCTACAAATGCATGACACATGAGCTTAGCATATTTTCTCTTTTTTCCTTTTTTCCCTTTCTCCTTTGCTTGTTCTTTCCCTTGCTTGTTCTTTGGTCAATTAGATTTTATGGACTAAATTGAAGAATTATTGAAGAATCCAGGACTAAAGTTGAGAAAAGAAAGGAAAAGTTAATTGGTGTGTGTAATACATGCGCTAGCATGTGGACAAGCATCTGTTGCTTGTGGCAGCACATGCAACTTCCACGAATGATGTCTTTCCTTAGTTTTGTTGGATTTGTCTTATCAAGTGACACTCTAATAACTTCTTTCTCCTCCCTTGAATTGTGAGGTAGTTTCTTATTGTCCTAACTTTTTTTTCTTGGGTGGTTTTGTTTTTCTAGTTAACCTTTTTTTATTGACCGGTTTGCTTTTGTTGTCTTTTTTTTTATATGTTTTTGTAACCGTTAATACCAATGTTATTAAACCCGGACCGGCCCGGCTGGTCGACCCAGGGCCTGGACCGGTCCGAGCAACACAAAAGACAGGTGCAAGAAAAAAACCGGCCAGACCCGGTCTGACCTGGGTGACCCGGCCTAACCCGAGTGAGACCCGGAATATATATACTAACTCACCTGTCGGGAAATTTAGGAAAGCGAAAGGAAAGCTAAATTTTTACCCTAATTTCTTTCTCTGCATTTCGAACAATCAAATTTTATTCTTCTGCTAATCTCTTTCTAACCCCTTACTGGATCTTGTCAAACTTTGCAACCTGCACCAGTGAAGAGAAGCTCAATTACACTACTATAAGCCAGGTGCTTCCTCTTTCTGCTTCACAGTGTTTAATTTTGGGTTTAATTGTGCTGGCATCCACCATTTCTGCTATTGCAATTTCTCTTGTTTTATAATTTTATTACCGACTTGATTTTTTTGCAATATTACAGTTGCTAAATTGAGTTAATTTAACATATTCACATCCCATCTCTCTATTTTAATTTTTCTTTTCTACACTGACATGTAAAGTGAATCGAAAGGAATTGTGGTTATATTTGCATGGATTTCGATTCATGAGAAACATTTGAACAGTTACTTGGATTTGTATTCCTCTCTTGGTTGGAATTCCCTTGTTTCTCATGCCGATTTCCTCTCCGCGTAAGTCTTTTTTTTTCCTTTCCTTTGCCACTCGCTGTTTGGTTCCTAAGAATTTTCTTTTAATTATTTTTTTGTTAGTGTCTTGCCGATTATCCAGTGAAAAAATTAGCTCAAGTTTGTTGATTTTTATTGAAATAAATACTTAAATAATGTCATTTTTCTTGTTGTTGCAATACTTGAAAGTTTTAAGTAGCCAAAAAGAGCATTCAGGGTCTCCTAATCAAATTAATGATGTATAATTATGTGCGGATTCTAGCTTTTATTAGTGAAACTTGATTCAATCTTCGAAATAAGAAAAGGGAAAATCAAACATAAGCCCTTCCATTGAACAAATAACAGTATAGGAGGTAGAATTTTTTTATTTTTTTTCCCTGTATTAAAGAAGTACCTGGTTGACAAACATATAGAAGGAAACCCGAAGGAAACGTTAGGAGGCAATCTAAGCAAGATCTTTGGCCCTTGACAAATGTAGGTGGGGCCGGGACATCTTTTAATGCTGTCAGTGTCAATTAAGTAAATAATATTCCATCACAGTCCTGGTTAGGCTCAACTGTAGAATCCTCTGTAGGGTATTTCGCCCAGGTGAAGTTTTCTTGGAAAAAAAACACAACCGTACTAAGATCATTACACTCACAAAAAGAAACAAATTTGACTTGACATTCTGTGTCGATCGTTAAAACTCATAGCTTGTATCTCGTAATTGAACTTCACGGTGGCCCACTGAATACCATGGAACTTTTTGTAAGCTATCAAATTTGCACACGGGAAGAGACATAGTTTCACGATAACGTTCAGATTTCTCTAGAATAAACAATAAAGCACGAAACACGAATGGAAGAAGCTAGCTAGATTCATTAAAGACATTGTTTTCGTTTACAATGAGGGAGAAAAATGGCACTTTGTGCAAATTTAAAGGAAATAGAACACATTTCGGGCTCTCTTTCGAATCCTCTGCCGGTGAAGACATTCAACTCTCTTAATGCATTAATAGAGCCCGATGTTGTCAAAAAGCAGCCACAGTGACCAGAACTCCCTCTACCAGAAGGGAAAAAAAGATGCAGAAGGCTTAATTAAACTTATTGACTCTATCATATTCAAGAAATTAGATAGATTTTAAGGTAGGCAATTCCATTATTACATAAGTTAGTATAATCAATTTGTCATTATATATATATATAACTATGATAGTAATAATTATAATAATAATAATGAAAATATAGTATATAGTATATAGTACCGCAAAAAAAATAGTTTGTATATGATTAATAATCCCAAATGGAGTCATGCTCATGCTCCATTTCACCCCACTCATCACTGAGTTCGACATCAATATCATCACCCATAGCCATGGGCTCATCCAACAGAAGAGCCCCAGCTAACTCCATCCACATTTTTGGTGAGTCCAGTGGCGCCTCATTTATAGCTTGAATTTGGCTTGGTGACAACCCAACCCTAACAGGACCTAAACTGCCGCCGCCGCCACTAGAGCTACCACTACCCTCTGAACATTTTATCGGTCTCCGAAACAGCAAAGCCGCCTCTTGTGCTGCCATTTGCACATCCTCAGTGCTAGAGCTCGCCGGCCGGGGCAAACTATCCACCATTTCTGGAAAATTTAGTTGAGCCCCACGTCCTCTAAGGTGTAATGCTGCCACATCATATGCCGCCGCGGCCATTTCAGGCATCTCATAACTCCCAAGCCAAATTCTTGTCTTCTTACCAGGCTCCCGGATTTCGGACACCCATTTTCCCCATTTTCGCTGTCGTACACCTCGATATCTTGGCGGACTAATCCCCAGATGGCCGTCCCTGGTTCTTCCTTCCATTGTAGCAAGTAGAAGGAAGGTTTTCTCTACTGATGAATGGTATTCCGGCAATGTACTAGTACAAATTAATGACTGTGTAGAACTATGACAGCCGAGAGAGTGTGACACAAGAGTGTGTGCTAATCTATAAATAGATGTGGCACATCAATCGAATGATTTGGATGGGAGGAGGAGGAGGGAGTTTCCTAGTAGTTACGTTTAAGTGCGGGAGATGCTGGCAATGCGTTGCATGTGCTGGGGTTTTGAATGAATGACAAATTCATACCTTGCGATGCATTGTTCCATTTTATAATATTATCATGGTCAGCCTAGAACAACTACTCACATATTCATAAAATATAATGAAAAAAAAACTACTACGTTCTTAAAAAGACATGGTCTGTGTAATTAAGATAAAATTATAAATATTGGTATTATTTCTTCAATGGTGTGTGGAGCTTCTATTTGTGTCAAGATTTTTTTTCCTTCTTAATATGGATAATTTTGTTTTTTATTAACATGGATGTCCGGGTCAACTTACACGCATCTCGACTAATTTCACCGGTTTTGAAATTAACAACTATATAAATCTCTAGTAACTATTATATAAATAACTATATCACTCGAATATAAAATTATAAAAAAAATAAACTTTTTAATCCTAAATTTTTATCAAGTCTCTTCATCTAAATGGTTTGTTAATATGGATAATTAATAGAAACTGTTATAGCCTAGCTAGGCTAGAAGCATTTCATATTGTACGTAATTTGTCCTTCCATGTTAAGTCTATCAGCACTAAAAAGGAATGGAATTTTTAGAGCAGTGCCAGCCTCCTAATTTTTCTTTTTTAGCCAGCTGACACTTTCTCATGTGAATTCTACTACTATTTGAATTTATTACATCTGACAAATCATTCATGAGCAGGTGGTTCGTGAAATTTGCAATTTGCTGCTATATAATTTTTCTAAATAATTAGAAAAATTAAGATCAAGTTTATAATCATTTAATTATTAAAA
>Ga0325405_1004499_pt1 | contig 14218 bp, 6 predicted proteins | sample PopdelMetagenome_21_FD_205663 | JGI IMG/M metagenome (GOLD analysis project Ga0325405, IMG submission 205663) | Populus deltoides microbial communities from Bellville, Georgia, United States - Xylem-Control-R2 | ecosystem: Host-associated > Plants > Phyllosphere > Stem > Wood/Secondary xylem... | reverse complement strand
GTTAGCATATCGAACCTATAACTCGAGGAATAATTGGTGAGCCAACTCGGGTTAGTCTGTCAAACTCGTGGCCCAAGTCATCAGATTATGATAACTTTGTATAAAACATAAAAAAACCACAAAGTTGAAAAGAAAATAAGAAAAAAAAAAATTAATCCCCATTAACTTTTGAAACTCAATTTAGAAAATAAGTTAAAAAATTTTTGATCTCGGGCATTAGACCAACAACAACTAATTTATAAAAATCACGAAGTTCAATTCTCAACCAATTAAATATTGAAGGATTAACTTGAAAAAATATCAAAACTACAAAGGGTTCAAAACAAAAGATGACAATTAAAAAAAAGAGGATTCAAATTGAAATTCAAAATAAATTTTATTTTTTATTGAAAAGTAAAAGTGAAAAGAAAATAAGTTAAAAATATATTAATACACGTTAACTTTTCAAACCCGTGATCCGGGACATTAGACCGAAAACACCATATATAGAAAAACCACGAAACTCAATTCTGAATCAATTAAATGTTGAAGGATTAACTTATAAAAATAATATTAACACCACAAAAGGGTCCAAAACAAAGATGACAGTTAAAAGAATAAGGATTAAAATTGAAATACAAAATAAATTTTATTTTTAATTGAAGGATAAAATTAAAAAGAAAAATCATTTAAAAAAAAGCCCAAATAAAATAATTAAAAGAATGAGAGTCAAAATGAAAACAAAAAAAATATATGGTAAATTGAGATTAAAGAATAAAATTGAAAATAAATAAAACTTTTATAAAAAGACTGAGAATAAAAATTAAAAATAAAAAAATAAAAATTAAAGTTGAAATATTAATTATAAAAAAAATAAAACTATAATTTTTAATAGATAAAAAAAAAAAAGATAAAACCAATCGGCTATAAACCAGACCAAGATCACTAATATGCACCGCACCACCAGAAAGAAAAACACGATGGCGCTTCCGATGACATAATTGAAGGTTAGTTTTAGATGCCTTGCACAAATGGCGAGGACACCTCCGTATTATCGGAAAATTGTGATGGTCATTACCCATTTTTTAATTTTTTTTTTTGTGAAGAAACTATTGTCCTTTTCTGATTTATGTTTGTCCTGATTTAGAGATCTGCTCTTGTATTATTGGATCTTGTTTCCTCTACAGGAACTTTCATCAGAACATCTGCCGTATATGGGTGACAGGCCGCGTAAAGAAAGTTAGGCAAGATAGGAGCTTTCCAGCTCAGGCCAAAACTTTCTAATTATTCAGAGCTGAAACTAATTTAGTTGAGAATTATTTACTTAATAATTAGAAAATATTTTTATTTATTTTTTATTTTTTATATGACTAGATAAAAGTGCCAGAAAATAGTTTTTTAAGAGGAAATTTCTTTGAATATTAGCTAAAATTAGGCTTGAAATGGATAGATTAAATTGAGAAATATTTATTGTTTGATGAGACACTCCACGCAGTGCTTAATTTTGGACTTTGACTTTCAGAAATCAAATTGAAACTAGCATTATTATATCTAGCACTAGCTTATTTTCTTTTTTATCCCCCCCCCCCCCCCACACCACCCCCACCCCCACTGTCCGGCCACTGTTCACTAAGCACGTTTATATTCACGGTGAACATTTTCTATCCAAGAAAATTAGTAAACCGCGTCTTCTATAGTAATTTAAATTAAAATAAAAAATGTCAAATGTTGTCTCTGTCGCTCACTCTCTCATGCACAGTGTAAAAACGTTTCAAATTCATCCAAAACGTTCTAAAATTATTCATGTAGCTTTTTAATATTAAAATGGCTACCCGTTTGGGTCCCTAAGCTACCGTCTTTTCTATATATACAGCTCAATCCATCTTCAGCTTCTCATTCTAAAAGCCATCCACTCCTGCTAATAACTGCTCATAATTCCTATCACCGTCTTCGTTTTTTTATTGCTTCTTCAAAAGTCCACATAGCTTGCCAATACTGTTGACTTTGAAACGGTTTGGTTTTAATTTCTTGATCCAAGTTTAATTTCTTGATAGCTTGAAGATATGAAGGTTACATCCGAGAAAAGATATGCTCTTTTGCAAGCAGCAAGGGACTCTGACTATGTAAAGAAAGTTTACGGAGGGTACTTTAATGTGTTTGTTGCAGCTTTTGCTGAAGAAGGAGAAACATGGGACTTGTTTAGAGTTGTTGAGGGGGAGTTTCCTGACATGAATGAGCTTCACAAATACGATGGCTTTGTAGTTACTGGCAGCCCTTATGATGCCTACGGAAATGACTATTGGGTTCTCAAGCTTTGCTTCATCTTGCAAACTCTAGATGCCATGGAGAAGAAAGTCCTTGGAATTTGCTTTGGTCATCAGGTACTTGATTTAGTTTTTGACCATGTCATTTGAACTATAAGCCTCAAATTAACTCCAAGTTAACTAGCCCCCCAAAAAAAGGGAAAGAGCAGAAAATCCAAACTAACTGGATCTAAATATATGCATAATTATGACTTGAGTACGTGCTGAATGGTGTCTTCTGTTGTTACGGAGTTGCTTACAGGTTTTGTGCAGAGCGCTGGGTGGAAAAGTTGGAAAAGCATATTCTGGGTGGGATATTGGGTTAAGGAGAGTGAGCATAGTGAAGGATCTGTCACCATGCAGCTTCCCAGGTGACTTGACAGAAACCCCTCCTTCGCTATCAATAATCGAGTGCCATCAAGATGAGGTGTGGGAGGTGCCATTAGGAGCTGAAGTGATTGCATTCTCAGACAAAACTGGTGTGGAGATGTTCACCATTGGAGATCACATTTTGGGCATTCAAGGCCATCCCGAGTACACCAAGGATATTCTTTATAATCTCATCGATCGCCTTCTGAGTAACAACTGCATAGAGGTAACTAAAAAATTAATCACTTAATTCAATTAATTAACCCAGTTTCATCAACAAACTTTTGTTTCTAATTAGTTGGCAAAAAAATAATTAAGTTTTCCAAATTTCGATGACTGCAGAGTGCTTTCGCCGAAAAGGCCAAGTTTGGATTGGAGATGGCTGAACCAGACAGAAAATGCTGGGAAAAGATCTGCAAGAACTTTCTTAAGGGTAGATAAAAAGGTTAACTTTGTATACTAATGTGAACTGTTTCTTTTTTGTTTTTGTTCTATCATCGTTTTCACAAGACTAGCTAAAAAAAGAGCGATTAGCTAGCTCGTGAATCAACGTGCGTACTGTCTAATGTATGTCCTCTTCTTGATAATTTTAATGAATCAGATAACTTGGTGGGGAAAGACTAAATTTGAGTTGATTAACTTCAGATATTTGTCTGCTACAGTTTAAGATTCTTCCGATAGCCTTATTCGCATCTGTGGCTGCCAATTTCTCTCGTAGGGTGCCTGGATAGAGTTGCGCTGAAATGTTCAATTATTGTTTTTTAATGTATAATTTATTTAATGTACAAGAAGCTACCATAAAAAGCAACTTTTTCTCTTGTTTTTTTGTTTTTTTGTGAGGTCCCATAAAAAAAAAATTACATCTCTTTAACAAACACATTAGTTTATTTGTTTAATTTTGCCTTATAAAAATACTTTTAAAAAATAATCTTTTATTTTTTTTAATTTTAAATTATTTTTATATTTTTAGATTATTTTAATATACTAATATTAATAATAAATTTTAAAAAATTAAAAAAAATATTATTTTAATATATTTTTAAACAAAAAAACAATCATTATCGTGAAATTAAACAAAATATCAGGCAAACCCAACTATGTTGGGACTTGGCATTCCTACAATCCAAAATATCCTATAATGAAATGACACAAATGCTCCAATAGCAAAATGCACCGTCAAGAAATGATAGTTTAAGTGTCTACAAAAGTAAAATGCTCCAATATATCATGAAACAACTTGAGCTCCTCCTCCTCCACGCTCCAATATATCATGAAACAGCTTGAGCTCCTCCTCCTCCTCCTCCTCCTCCTCCTTTTAAGGGCTGTTAGCTAGCTAGGGTGAGCACACAAGTGATGCCTTCCTAATTGAGTATCTACTTGCTTAGAAAAGGGTGTTAAGAATGTGATAATAATTATTTTTTAAAGTTTTTTTATTTAGAAATTTATCAAAATAATAATTTTTTTTTATTTTATAAAAATTATTTTTGACATCAACACATCAAAATGATCTGAAAACATTAAAAAAATATTAATTCGAAGCAAAAAAAATAAAATAATTTTAAAAAAAAAACACTTTTAAAACAGAAAAATAAATATACACATACATATATAAAAAAGTTTTGACTAGCCTGGATTAGGCCAAGAAGAAATCGCAGACTCGTTAGTTAATTTTATAAATTAGAAAATTAAAAGAAAAAAATTACAATTTCAGTTATTCAAACGATCCGAATTTTTGTCAATATTACCTAAATCTATCCGAAGATTTTGAATAATACCTGGATTATCTATTATCTGAAGTTTTGTGAATATAATACCACTTAATTTTGTCAAGTAATTAGTTAAAACTCGTGCTTTCAATAGAACTGTAATATTAATGTCAAGATTGATGCAAATTGCGAAGATAATATACGAACCAGGTTCTCGAAGAACTAAAATGAACAAATATTCCAGAGAGGAACCTTGGAATATTTCGAAAGTAGAATGCATGGTTACTCCTGCTTTTCATATATATTAATATTCTTCTCTCTCAGCTTGCAATGTTAAAAGAAGTTCATTGCTTCCCAAGTAGCTATACATTTAAAAATATTGTTCATGTTAGCTTTGAGAGGCTTTGAAGTATTTTTATAAAGCCTATTAGTTATTATTAAATTAATTATGAATAAATAAATAAATTTTTTTATCTTAATTGCACAATAAAAAGACCCATATATCATCGAAGGCAAAAAAAAAAAGAAAGAAAATCTTAAACTAAGTATCAAGGGGTATTTTTGCATTTGTATAAAATTTTTTTTCTTCTTATTATAATGTCAGTTGATAGACAATCTGGTATTTGATCAAATATTAAAAATTAAAAAGTACAAAAAAAACCAAAATATCCTTAAAAAAATTAAAACTAGAGTTAAGAGGCTTTTTCATCTTTTCATAGTGGGTTTTTATTATTAGAGGTTAACTTAGGAGCAAATTGATAATTGACTAAATAAAATATAAAAAAGGATAAGTGCATGCGACACTCCCATATCAGTGTATGAGAGATTTTTATATCATTCAAGTGATGCATGTAGCGTCTCGCGGAGGTTAAAAATACATTTCCACCACGATGGTGGAAGCACCACCCAAATGACGTGGGTTGAATAATATATTAATCCATATTCATCATTTTTACTTTAAAAAAAAAAGATATGTGCATGCACAACACTCTCAGTATGTGGAAGGTGTTTATGCTCTTTGTATATGATATGTCATTTATGCTATTTAGATAATGCATGTAGCATCTCTTGAAGGTTAAAAATACAGTCTCGTCATGTTGTTGAAAGCACCCCCTAATTAAATAGCGTGGGTTGAACAATATATTAATCCATATTAATAGAAAGTTGCAATATATATATATATATATATATATATATATATATATATATACTTGGTAAGAAAGAGTCTGGTTATAAATTAATCTACAAGGATTTGAGCTAGAACTTAAAAAGCTGTCTCTCTCTGATGGGATAGGGTTAAATAGTTTTTAATGACATGATTGATCAATCATGTATTCTCTCGATCAATCATGATTCTCTCTCAGCAGCACAGGATCGAGTTCATCCATGGTTGATAGACAGATGACAATCAGCAATTATAATATGTCGGTATTGGAAGATGAATGGAAAAAAGAGAATTATGTAGAGGATAAGATGAAGTAGTCAACAGTTCATGCAACGTAACAAATCGAGAAAGAAAACAAATGAGAAGATTTCTTTTCTTCTTCTTCTTAAGTAGTAGGCTCTTCAGTGGATTTAGCAATAATTGAATTTTTTTTTTTTTTTTTTACATATTGCTCCCCATGTAAAGTGAAGTGAGATTGATCAGTAAATATATCATTGGAAGGTCTAATAAATCTCATGCCAATTAGAATCATATTATTTATTACTCCCAATAATAATTAATATCAATAAAAAGATTTTCGATACATAATCACATAGATATTATCTAAAGATTTAAGATATATGCTTGTCACTTTCATTAGCTTGAAAGTCATTATCAAGTAAATATATATTGAACTTTTCATGTTATTGTTTTGGTGCTTGAGTTAGTAAATAAAAAGAAAAAAATATTAATCGAGAGTGAAAAAAAAAAGTTGTAAATTTAAAAGAATGAAAAAAAATAAAAATTAAAGAGAGGAAAATAAATAAAATGTAAGGGTTAGAATAACCATATCCATATTTCAATATCCTAATTTCACACAAGGATTTTTCTAATTTCCAAACCAAGCATACTCAAATAATGGTTACCTTCAAATTAAAACTTATCAATAAATACATCACTTTCTCTTCCCATAAAAGTTAGGGGTAACCATTTTGGACTAAAAAGAATATTTTTAAAAACAAATACAATATAAAACGCTTTTTCTCCTTAAAAAAATTAGGACAAAACTTTCCCTTCCTTCTTCTTTTCTCCACCATTCACATTAACCTTAATTGATCGGTCGATCAGTCCTCATCACCCTAAATGAAGTAGAACCAAGCCAATCATACATCTCTTCCTCTCTTGTCATAATAACTTGACTATCCTTAATCCTTTTAGAAAACAACAACGCCATCCCCCCAAACAACTAGCTGCGACACACACTTCAACATCAAAACCTCTAGATAACATTAGCCACTGACTTGAATCAAGCATCTCTGGCCATAATGATAAAAGTTGAACCTCTCTCTTTGATCTAACCTGAATTAATAACCTCATTAAAAAAAAAAACTAAAAAAACTAATGAAGCTCAATTATCAAACAACTCAATGTTGAAGGATGAAATTAAAAAAATAATAAAAATAGAAACAAAATTTTTTTTTTACTTAACCTAAGTTAACTCGTTGACCTCGCAATCATAAGCATAAGATTGAGATAACCCCGTAGAAAAAAAAATAAAAACAAATATTGAAGGATTAGATTGGAAGAAAAAAATTAGTAAAAAACCTAAAAAAAACTAGAGTCAACATGTGTTAATATTCAAGACCCATGACCATAGTCATGAGCCTAGGACTAACCCCATAGAATATAAACCCTAAAAACAACTAATTAAAATTCTCAACCATCAAATAACAAGGGCTGGCATTGAAATAAAAAAGGATTAAAAACAAAAACAAGTAGTAATAAAAAGAAGGGGACCAAATTTGATATAAAAACTAAATAAAATCAAATGATGAGGGATGGAATTGAAGAGAAAAATTAACCTTCAAAAAACAACAAAACAAAACAAAATAAATAGCAATCAAAAGAATGATGATTAAATTGTATAAAAAAACAAATGAAATGTAATTTTGTGTATTTTACCAATGAGAAGAAAGAGGAAAGGAGGAGGAGGAGCAAACAGTTTATTGGAGCCACACTGTCAGTCCACCGTCGACACGCGTCGCACCTCCAATAAGATCTTTATGTACTACTCCTAATGTCGTCGTGGAAGGCAGTGTTTAACCGCTAGAGGAGCATGGGCTGCCAAAAAGACACAGACTCCTCTCATTCGTTAGCACGTGTATTGCACACATCATTTATGTTTTCTCTTAAAATATATTTTATATATATTAAAATATTCAATTGCTCGAGTCTATTTGATAATTACAAAAAGTCATAATAGAATGACTAAAACACTTCTTGATACAAGTTCAAGAAAATAAAATTTCAAGAGTAGTGAAGTAAGTATATTGTGTAAAAAAGACAAAAAATAAAAAATATCTTTACCTCCTAGTTATTATTATTTTTTATTTAAGGGTCAAAAATATATAAAAAAAAAACAGATTTATTTCTATTTAATTTGGTAATTTAATTGAACCTCATGGATCTTTTTATTCTAATTTATACTTTCTTAACTTGTATTGTAAAGAATAAAAATATCATTGTATTTTAATAATCCACGTTGTAATGAGTATTGCCGCATAATGTTTTAATAATGTCCCTTAGTTTTTTTTTATATAATGTATAGTCTAGCCGTTTGTACTGTAACGGTACAAACATTAATATTGAATAATTTGCATCCAATAATAGAGAGATGATCAAATGATGATGTTCTTAAGGAAAATACGGTACATGGCAGAAAAGGGAATTGAATTCTGGTCACCTTCATTAAAAAAAAAAAAAAAAAACGTTTGGATTAAATAAGGCCATTAAAGCCTGTATACTCTGATAAGATATGAATTGTATGATTCAAAATCATTTTAATAAAGATACTCCAATATATTTATCACAAACCATGGAAATTTAGCACGACAGTACAATATTATATTTTTGTATTAACATGGATATTCATGTCAACTTGCATGCACCTTGACTAATCTCACGGACCCTGAAATTAACAACCTTGTAGACTTCTAATGACCCTGGAATTTGTGGGATTCAAATTAATAATTTTTAGGAAACAAATTTACAATTTGATCAGTTGAATTACATCCTTTAAAATTACAATATTACACTTTTGACAATACATCTGTTGCTAGTAAAACCCAACTTATACACGTGTTAGAAACTTGCTAAAAAAAAAAACCCTTGCACTTAAAGGAAAATATCATAAAACTTATTCCTCTATTTTCTTCTTGTTTTTTTTTAATATTGCATAAGAACACAATATCAAACTAGATAAGAAATTATCTAGCTCAAAAAATATCATATCAAGTATGATACTCTCTAAACATGAATAAAGCAAACTCAATCTTGAATCAAAGTGATTAAGTTAAGCACTAGATTATCTTCAAACTAATTGATTCCTTGGATCTTTAAATCTAAGAACGATTTAGGACCATCATTGGGGAAATCGTCAATTTATGACAAATTTAATGTTCGTCGACTCTCACTTTGCTTCCAACACCAAGTTTTGTTACATTCAATGCTAGCTCCTTGTCCTTCGAAATCAAATCTCTACCTTGTCTAAAACTAGATGTCCCTTGCTAGCTCTCTTTCCTTCTGTCTCTGTATCTCTGATTTCTCTTTCTTAATATCCTCATGGTTTATCTCCTTGTCCTTCGAAATCAAATCTGGGTTCTTCTATTTAGTTTTTGAAAGCAAGGGACATCTGGTTTTGGAAAGAAGGGAAAATAGAGAAGGGAAAAAGGTGAAGCAAGAACAAAACGGTGAACGGGGAGAGGAGAGGATATTCAAGGATGTCATCGATCAAGTTTGTTGGTTGAGGATGGGCCTGAAGATGGGCATTGAGAACGTTGATTTTAAACACAACTCAATATAATTTTATTTTGTTTCTCTGGATCTTTTGCAATGAAATTTAATAGCAGGGGAAACAGAATGATAAAGAGTGGTCATTAACAATGGAATTGATTTGCATTTGATATTTAAACACTTCCGAATGCCCCAATGGCATGTAATTTTACAGGATGATTCAACGAGGGATTGCAGCTACAAGCAAGCTGTTGAACAATCTTTAAGATCTATGGACTTGCATTGCTTGAAATACGATATAAATAGAAAGCTATGAAGTTAAAAGGATTTAGAAGCAAAAAGAAAATATTGTGAGCAGAAACCTGGATGAGCATCAGCATCTCAGATGAATCTGTTTATCCTCCAAATCGTGTATTTGTGGTTAAAAGTTGAAATCTTTCTAGAATTACAACACGGTAATCCCAATAAGGGAAATAAATTACGAGCTTTCTTGCAGTCCTGCAGGGTGTGTCGAAAGGGGATGCTACGAAAAAGTTGAAGAGGAAAAAATCATGCCAAAGATTGAATGGTACAGCAGCAAGGATAAGAGAGTAGTTTTACTTTCAGTTTCCATTCATCGAGGAGAAACGTACAACAATCCTCCAGCTGGAATGGGATGCTGGTGTAAAAAGTGAATCACATGGTTATAATGGCTACACATGCAGTTGATGTTCTCTTTCGTTTTGCACCCCAGCCAATGTTCAACTTAGCAATCTTTCTTTTGGTTCCAAGATATCCCTGACAATTTGGAGCCCCACAATAGCACTTCACCTCAGGTCCAAATCGAACAAACCTGCAAAGGTCAAAATATTATTTCAATTTACACGCTACTCTTGCTCCCAATGGCAGGCATTAATGCTACAGGTGGCAGGAAATGACAATAAAATGTAGAAACAGGCCATGTGAATGTCTGAGACATTTCAGCCACTTAAGGTTATAGCTAAACGTTTTAACATTACATTTTTTATCAACTTAAATATTCCAGTAACCTGTCAGCTAATTGCACCTGCATACTATAAGGCTACCAATCTAGATAGTAACAAGTGAACCTTGATTTCACTAGATTGCTCGCATGTAAAAGATGACTCGCTATAAGTTGATTACAAATGTTGAATTATTGTTTTTGTGACAGGCAAACAGCAGCTAATGAGGCGAAAAGTAAAAAGACAGATACCAAGTTTGTTAGTATACTAGAGTTTCACAACTGATAAGATAATTATCACAAGAAACCTAGCACCTTTAAAATGCCAGGCAAGATTAGCTTCAATTAATTTAAGAATGACAGTTTAAACCACCAGAACAAAAAAGAAAAATTATCATTTATAAAAGAAATCTTATAACATCACAGGTTCCAACACTGACTATTGCAAAAAGTTCTTTAGTTAATAACACTAGGAGGGCAGGAATGAAAATGCAATTTCGATATGTACCTGTAGTCATATGTTAATGGTTCTCCAACTCTTATTGAACCAGCAGCAAACACTCCCACCCGAGTCTCCCCCTCGACATCCCTAAATAAACCCATATACAAAGGTTAAAAGTTAAGACCATGTCCCAACTGAAAAATCCCCACCTTCTTCAACAGAAACACGTTCAAATTTATTATTCAACAACTGCATTAGATAGAGCTATTATTAATAAATAGTAACAAATCAATGCCTTCAAAAACTCTTTCCTAGAGAACTCCAGTGAATTATAACATTTGCATCTCAAGTCATATTTACCACGTGTACCATAGTTTAGACAGACTATCACTGACGGGCATTCCTTTATTAAACTAGCAATTGCAAGAAATGTTTTCTTCCAACCATAATACAGAATAGAAAATACACATCCAAGATTGGAACTGACTTCAACTAAAAAGAAAATAAGGATAGCTGAAGCCAGCAGCCAGTAGGCCATCCTTGTTAAGGTTTCGAAGCAACCTGCAATTTTTTGGAGAATGCTATTTAATTCATATTAGTTGAAATAACAGTTACATTTCCTAAACTTCATTGAGACAGAATAAACGAGATCTAGAGCAAGTATTGCACATGTGACAAGCATATATATATATATATATATGAGAAGAGAAGTTGCCAGGATCATAACAGAAAAGCAGCATATCAATAGTACTAACCACTTTTCTAGGATACAGTTGGGTTTGCAACTGTGATTTAAAAAACGAGATGAATTTCCCTTAAAAGTTGCATCAATTGTGAAGTCCTTTCGAATTTCGCACATGTAGAAGTTCTGCACACCTTTGTATTTCATGTCCCAGAGCCTTTGTTCACATAATTTATCGTCAATGACTGAAACAGAAGGATAAATAATTTAGCTCATTCTATTTCTTGGGAAATACATGCACACAACTTATTACAATATGTCAATATAGACTGAGGAAAGGCAACTTATTACAATATGTCAATATAGACTGAGGAAAGGGAAAATAATTAAACCAAAACACAATCTTTAACGAGGCACAATATACTGCAGTTTTAAAAAGGTAAACTATTAAGTTTTGAAAATGAATTACATGCTTCAATGAATGGTAAAGAGACCATATTTGCAGTTTGCATCATAGAATGGTAAAGAGACTCGTTCTCAGATTCAGAATACCATGACTTTATGACCATAATTTAGACAAGTACAAGGCAAAATATTGATCACCAGTGATGGCATTTTGTGACAGCAAAACAGGACGAAGAAAAATACGTAGCATGGAAGAGCTTTTATTTCTTTCCGTTTCTCTTCTTGTTTTTTCTATTTTTTGTTTTCAATAGAAACCTGGGCCAAAGGCCCAGCAAACAGAAAAAAACTATGCTACACAACTGTGCGGCAGATTGCCAGTAACTGAATCAAAAAATACAAAAGCATCCACTTAGCAATACTGCAATGCAGAGCTCTCAAGACTGCAATTAGCTTTTGAAACCTAGATAGCAATTTGCACACAGAAGAGACTGTAAATCCTTGCTATTTGACATTAATCAAACTTTGCATGCAGAAATAATTTTTAAACTATAACTACTATGTAATTACACAAGCAATCCTCAAGTTTCATAAATTGAAACTAGATGTGATACATTTAATCTTTAAATGTTCTCAAAACCTACACCAAAATGTCAAGAAAACAAAGAAAATGATACTGTATTTCAAAATGTATTTATTTCAATTCAAGACCTGCTGCCCTAGCCATCATGCCTCATAACACCAGGGAAAGGAATACAAGAACTACAGCACAGCAGCAAGCTGCAATCCTGTTCGTTTGCATGTGTCCTAAATATAAGTAGGCAATAAACAAATTGCAGACTAACCAACTAATCATAGATAACGCAGAAAGTCAAAAGCACAATGGTTCAAACGTCAAAACAGCAAAAGGACCAGAGCTTAAGAATGGGAGCCATATGATAACAGCCAACTTGAAAATAAAAAGAAAAGGAAGAATTAATGTATGCTTGAATATATTTATATATATAAAAAAAGGTGCAGATATTAAAAACTACCTTCTCCAATATACTCAATTATAAAATCGCCTTTATTTAGTGGTTCAGCTGCCTCCACTCCCCAACCACAAAATTCAGTCTAAGAAGAAAAATTAACCACAAAAACCACGTGAATAATTATGAAAATCAAGATCCCTCTATTAATTTTCATGGAAATACATTAAACTAATAAATGTAACAAAGCAAAACCGAGTAATTTCTTTACAGAATAATAAAATCAGGTGAAAGTATTCAATGGCTCCATGAGTTAAAGTTCACACCTTGACAATTTTTATCTTTTTCTCCTTGCGAAATGGCCTGTTGGTGCAAGTTTCAGGGCAGCGGCATGCCTTGGAGCAGCTTATACATTGAACCCTAGTAGTAGACAATACATTCAGGTTACAATCCAACTAAATATATGTTTAAAGATGATATAAGATCAACAAAAGTTTGGGCAATAAGCCAACCTCCAAACTATGAAAAAAAGAAATCAATATTGAGATAATAAAGTGCAACTCGCTTAAAATCAGCAAAGAAACTTCTTTCTATGTTAAAGAAACACCTTTAAAAGCACCTGAAGTGACACACATTATTACATGCCACAACAATCCTAATATATAAACAACCAAAGCTGCGAAGTTGAAATAATCAAAGTCAGTAATGTATGGTATAGTCAGCTGATACAAAATTTGTTTCAACCATATAATGCAGATAAAATATGAAGTTCTGTTTATTGGACAATTTTGCAAAGAAGCTGTACGAACATGACAAATTCAAAAAAGAGAGAAAAATTGGTCATAGAGGATATGGTATAAAAACATTATTCAAAGAATGCTATACATGATGCTAAGAAGACAATAAATAAACAGCAGAACCTGCTACTTTAATTTAGAGTGCCACGAGCAACTAGAGCTGGATTTATTTACAGGAAGCTCAATGATATATGAAGGGAAAGCATCTTTATTACAGAAAAACAAATCACTACATGTTTATTGTTGAAATACAAATTCTGTTTCTATAGCTTGCGTTTACAAATAAAAATAGAGCCAAAAGTTCAACAAAATATCTTTTAACAGATTTTCATACCAGAGGAAAAAATTGTTTTAAGAACGTCAGTGCATGGGCTTTATCAATATGACTTGTATATGCATCCATTTCTTGACCCAATTAGCACACATGGGAGAAAATCAGAATAAGATCTGATACGTATAGATGATCAAAGAACTGATTATTGTTTGTACACAAAAAAAATGGAATAATAAAGGCATACCTGCACACACAATTCTCACAGCATGTAGAGCTGCAGTTTGTGCATCCAACATCACCATCAGAATCATCACGCTTCTTCTTGACCAGGTATACATCTAATGTCAATTAAGGTCATTCCCATGCTAAATCAAATACACAACTATAATGACCAAACGT
>Ga0325405_1004496_pt1 | contig 14219 bp, 7 predicted proteins | sample PopdelMetagenome_21_FD_205663 | JGI IMG/M metagenome (GOLD analysis project Ga0325405, IMG submission 205663) | Populus deltoides microbial communities from Bellville, Georgia, United States - Xylem-Control-R2 | ecosystem: Host-associated > Plants > Phyllosphere > Stem > Wood/Secondary xylem... | reverse complement strand
ATTAAAATAATATTTATTTTTTATTTTTTAAATTTTATTTTTATTTCAAAATAATCTAGAAATACAAGACCAACCTTTCCGCCGTGCCATTAGGGGTTGGAAAATTCATTTTCCAAACATGTACTTCTAAGTTTTACAAGTTGGAAAATCTATTTTTCATTTTTCAAATATGTAATTTGCAATGTTTGTAAGTGATATAAATTATATTTTTTTAATTTTTATTTATTTATTTATATAAAATTAATTTTTTTATGTTTTAAGATTATTTTAATGTATTAATATCAAAAATAATTTTTAAAAAATAAAAAAAAATTATTTTAATATATTTTTAAATAAAAAATATTTTTTAAAAAAATCATGTAACTCTCAAAATATTACCGACGACACACGTTAGAAGCTGGAAAGTCCATTTTCGAAACACGGGGTCCACACGCCAGAGCTCAGAAGTTTCCATTCCAAACATGTACCTCTCAGTCCTCCACCCCACACACACGTTAGAAGCTTCCAAACATGTACTTCTAAGTTTGACCCATCATCTAAAATAAAAATCGTTAATTATAACTTATTTTCTTATAGCTTAGTTTATTGAAGTAAATTGGTTAATTTTTGTAGTATCATAGTCCCGATCATCTCCAATTATTTTTTTTTAAAATACCTTCTTTACTAAATTAAATTTCTTCATTTTATTTATTTCTCTTTTCCTTTCTCAAAATAAAATATTTACAAGATGACAACGTTATAATCCAAATTAAAAATATAAAAATTAAATTAATATTTGATATTACAATCTAATTATATTTTTAAAATTTTTATTAATTAATTTTTTCATGTTTTTAAATTATTTTAATATAATAATATTAATAAATAAATAAAAATATTATTTTAAAACAACACTATAAAAAATAACTCACGCTCGTATATTTACTAAATACATAATCTCCGAAAGAACAAGAACCAATTAGCTTAGTATGTTAAATTATAAAATAAGTTATAAAAACACACACTTCAAAGTCAAACTGACCCGGTCGGTCACAGCCGGCTTCAAAACAAGAAAGAGACCAGATAAACCAGTGAGCAACTTTTCAGCAATCAAAATTTCAGACAACGATATGCCAATTAGCCAGAGCCAACAAAGACATAAACAAAGTCACAAGTTAAAAGTCAAAAGTCAAAAGTCAAAAGTCTTCTCCTTTAACCTTTTGGCCCTCTCTCTATATACACGGCAATCAAATGATCAAATCTTCAGAACAGTAAACGAAGACATAAACACAAGAAAATGAAACCTCAAAATCTTCTCTTTTCCCTGTTTCTCTTCTTCACTGTCACAACAGCACAACCAACAATCCAACCAGGCACCACCCTTTCAGCTGCAAACCCAGGCCAAACATGGTCGTCACCGAACAACACTTTCTACGTAGGATTTTCCCAAGTGGGCTCCTCTTCTTCTTACACCTTAACCATCAACTACAACGGTGGCGTCCCAATTTGGACAGCAGGTAATGCTACCACCACAGTTGACTCAAAGGGGTCCTTTCAATTCCTGCCATCTGGCAACCTCCGCCTCCTCAACGGGTCTGGCTCCGTTGTTTGGGATTCTAACACTGCTAGACTTGGTGTCACCACTGCTTCCCTTGATGATTTTGGTAATTTAATGTTAAAAAATGGAACATCAACTGTTTGGTCTTCATTTGATAACCCAACCGATACGATAGTACCTAATCAGACTTTTAGCGTGAATCAAGTTTTAAGATCTGAGTCTTATTATTTTAGGTTTCTTAGTAACGGAAATCTCACTTTGAGATGGAATGATACTATATTGTATTGGAATCAAGGGTTGAACTCTTCTCTTCATGTTAATTTGACTTCACCTACTTTGGGGTTGCAACGAACGGGGGTTTTGACAATTTTTGATGTTGCTTTTCCAATTGGGTCGTATACTGTGGCATCTAGTAATGATTATGATGAAGGGGGCACAAGGTTGAGGTTTTTGAGGTTAGGAAAAGATGGGAACTTTAGGATGTATAGCACTGCTATAGGTACCGGAACTATAACTATGGTATGGTCTGCTTTGACTGATCAATGTGAGGTTTTTGGTTATTGTGGGAATATGGGGATTTGTAGGTATAACGAGTCGAGTTCGAGTCCGAATTGTGGCTGTCCATCTGAGAATTTTGAGCCTGTTGATGTGAATGACAGTAGACGAGGGTGTAAAAGAAAAGTTGAGATTGAGAGTTGCGTGGGGAATGCTACTATGTTGGTGTTAGATAATGCGAAATTCTTGACATATCAGCCTGAGACATTATCTCAGGTTTTCTCTAATGGGATATCAGCTTGTAGGCTGAATTGTCTTTCTCAAAGTTCTTGTATTGCTTCGACGTCTTTGTCAGATGGAACTGGCATGTGTTACCTGAAAAATTCAGATTTTATTAGTGGATATCAGAATCCAGTGCTTCCCAGCACTTCTTATGTGAAAGTTTGTGGGCAAGCACAACCAAACCCTCCACCTGGTTTGCAGATTGCGGAGAAGAGCAAAAGTTCAAGCTTGCGTGTCTGGGTTGTTCTTGTTGTTGTTGTGATTACCCTTTTGGGTTTGATTGCTGTGGAGGGTGGTCTGTGGTGGTGGTGTTGTAGAAACAGTCCCAAGTTTGGCAGTTTGTCAGCTCAGTATGCCCTACTGGAGTATGCATCCGGTGCTCCAGTGCAGTTCTCATATAAGGAGCTGCAGCGTTCGACAAAACAGTTTAAAGAGAAGCTTGGAGCAGGAGGGTTTGGAGCTGTTTACAAAGGGGTTCTAGCTAATAGGACAGTTGTTGCAGTGAAGCAACTTGAGGGAATTGAACAGGGTGAGAAACAGTTCAGGATGGAGGTTGCAACTATTAGCAGCACTCACCATTTGAATTTGGTCAGATTGATTGGTTTTTGCTCTGAGGGTCGTCATAGGCTTCTGGTTTACGAGTTCATGAAAAATGGGTCTCTTGATAATTTCCTTTTCACTACAGAAGAGCAGCCAGGAAGATTGTTAAATTGGGAGCAGAGGTTTAACATTGCCCTTGGAACTGCAAGAGGAATCACATATCTTCACGAGGAATGTCGAGACTGCATTGTCCACTGTGACATAAAGCCAGAAAACATTCTCTTGGATGAGAACTACAATGCCAAGGTTTCTGATTTTGGTCTTGCAAAGCTCATAAGTCCCAGGGATCACAGATATAGGACACTAACAAGTGTTAGAGGGACAAGAGGATACTTGGCACCTGAGTGGCTTGCAAACCTTCCAATCACCTCCAAATCTGATATCTACGGTTACGGGATGGTTTTGTTGGAGATAGTGAGTGGCAGAAGGAATTTTGAGGTCTCAGCAGAAACCGACCGAAAAAAGTTCTCTGCCTGGGCTTATGAAGAGTTTGAGAAGAGTAATGTAACTGCAATTTTGGACCACAGGCTTACAGACCAAGATGTGGATATGCAGCAAGTGACAAGGGCAATTCAAGTGAGCTTTTGGTGCATCCAGGACCAACCATCTCAGAGGCCTAAGATGGGAAAAGTGGTGCAGATGCTGGAGGGAATTTCTGAGATTGAGAACCCACCGGCACCAAAGGCTATAACAGAAGGTTCTATTCCTGGAACCAGCATATTGAGCAGCAGCAATGTGAGTGCTCTATCAACTTTTGCACCTTCAGCTCCCACTCCCTCATCTTCCTCATCACACCAGACTCTAGGAGTTTCACCATTAGCTTCTGGGAGAAATATCGAGAGGGCATCTTCGTCGCTGCTGCCTTGATCAGACCCAAACTGAAGCCAATCATCATACATGCCATTTGCCTGCAATACCGAGGAACTCGAAGGAAGTAACCATTTGTGATGAGATACTACATTATATTGACATGACAACAAAATAATGTTGAAATTATTTCCAACTATATTGCTATACATTAGATGTTTCCCATTCAATGATTGAAAATAGATATCAGACACAAATGATGTACAGGGATTTGCTAGTTTTATAATGTCCCAAGACTTGTTGTGGATACTAAAAAATCCATGCACGCCAAGTTATTCTTATAATAACTAATTTAATGCATTGTTCTGAGGTTGTCTCTTGCCAAATTGCAACAAAGCAACCCTCCAATGGAGTTAAAAATTGCGAAAGGAAGATTGCAACTGCTATTGTTCAACAATCCATCCCCTACAGAAGGATAATTTTAAGTCGAAGGAACTGAATATTGTATTTATGCTTTCACATTTTCCTTTCCTTCTTGCCATGACTGGAAAACTATTGGCTTCACCCTGGGCTGTAAATAGAGCAGGGAATAGAAACGGTCCACGATATCCATACGCTCCCAGGCTCAAATACATCAACAAAAGCTCATTGTTCTTTGGAAATAGACACGCATGCGCGCCCATTAGTTATTAAAATAAACTAATTGCTGTTTGAATCAAAATTTATAAAATTGGAAAATATGGGTGTAATGTTTTTATTGTTTTTAAAATACACAAAATTAATAACAAGTTTACGCTTGGAATAAAGAAAATTAAACAGTTCATCTGTTTATTCTCAATTCCCAGTACAATTACTATATAGCAGAGATACCAAGGGAACTGTTGCTTTTAGGGTTTTTAGACTTTTAGTGGTGGGATAAATTATTTAGGATTACGTACTGCTATGGAAAGTTATGAATGAAAAAGATTATATCTGTTCACATTATTGAATTTTACTATTTATGAATATCATCATGAAACAATTTTATCCCAAGTAAAATAAACTAGACAGAAGCAGCAAAAATCTAATTACTTGCCCGAACTTTCTATGAGATTCTTAATATATTGCATGCATTGTCTTTCATTTCAAGATTTTATCTATGCGTTTCATATTTGCTTAGAGCTCGCTCCAAAAAATCTAGCAATCCCTACCTTCTCACATCAGTAAGAAGAGAGAATTAGGGAGTTTTGTTCTTAATCAATGTTCCATGAATTCCTGTTGTACTGCTGCCATCAAAATCATTTCAATAAGTAGGAAAAGCATTATTGCCTGCCAAACTACTTTGACCTTGATGTGGGGCAATGCACTTGGTTTCAAGGCACTCATGCTCATGAGCTTGAGATCATCTGTGAAGGGCTTTGCCATTGATCTTAACTACCATCATTGTCAGGTCATGCCCTTGAAAATGAAAGGCATTAATACTGTGCTTCTGTAATTAATTTGGCTCTATGCCATTGGCTTAAGCTCTCATTGAAGAAATTAATACTATGAAAGAGTTGTGCCATGTGCTTCACACAGAGTGAAGCACTGGACATAAAGCTTTCGTTAAGAAAAAGCTGTTCGTTTTGCTCATTTCCATGAAAATGATGCCTCGATGCTTGCACGCGGTGCAAATTATTTGGATGATATAGCTAGGCACTTACTAGCTCTGAACTTACTAGCTCTGGTGCCTCTAAAATACTAGTAGTTTGCCACTGAGGCTAGGAAAGCCATAACAGTTAAATAAAATAATTCCAACTTTATGTTCTGAGGATCATAATCTTTTCTTCTTCTTTTTTGATAATTTTGGATTCTGATGCAATGTCACTATAGCAAAACACTGATCTTATAAAAATAAAATAAAAAAATGGCATCAATTGGTATCTCATGTGAAAAGACTGACCAGCTCCAACGGGAAAGGGAGAGGTTTTAGTTCTTTGAGTAAAAAGGATTACGTAGTTCCCAAGAAAAGAAATACAGATATATAATGATATTAACCTAAATCTTGAAAATGAATTTGGTTATCAAACAAATATTGGATAATTAATAGCACTACAGGAAGATTGAAAGCATGTATTTATTTGATGTACAACGAAAGAAAGAAAGAAATTTCTAACCCTAAGATTATAATCTTAAACTGTAGAAAAAACTTTGTTTTATTATATTTTAAAATTTTATAATTTCTGAAATTATTCTGAAAATAACTTACAAATTGATATGAACAAACTAAATATATATTATGACTAAGGGTGCAAATGAATTAAAAAAAATCAAAATGGACAGAAGCCCAATAATTAATTTTGCAAAAGTAGATATTTGATAAAGTTGGAACACATTTTGATCACCAATTAAGTTCTTGAGGGGACCAAAAGTAATAATCAAATCGCTTTTACATCGAAGAGATATAGTTTAACCCATCATGATCTGTCCTCTCTTTTATATCTTATATAATTTTTTGAAAGTGATCTGAAATGAATTAATATTAAGAAATTAAATTAAAAAAAAAATGTGTATATAACATCCTTTAAGAAAATGACCTATGATACAAAGTTAGACTAAGGGTGCGATTGTATTTTCGGTTTAAAGTGTTTTTTTAATTGTTTTTTATTCAAAAAATATTAAATTAATGTTTTTTTTTGTATTTTTTAATAGTTTTGATGTGCTGATGTCAAAAATAAAAAAGATTAAAAAACAAAATATTATTTTAATATATTTTCAATTGAAAAGCGCTTTTACAAAAACAATTTGTACCACGTTACCAAATACACATATGGGTCTGTTTGTTTTTACGTTTCAAGAACGTTTTTGAAAAAAATTAATTTTTTTATATTATTTTTATTTGCTTTAAATTAATTTTTTTTGATATTTTCAAATCATTTTAATATGCTAATATTAAAAATAATTTTTAAAAAATAAAATAAAAAAACATTATTTTAATACATTTCCAAACAAAAAATACTTTAAAAAATAATTACTACCACACTCTCGAATACCAAAACCCAACCCGTGTAGAGATCAGACGCAACTCTTGCGTTTGAGTTCTTGTTTCCAAAAGTTTGGGAACACTAATGAAACCACAGATTTAATGCTTTCAGTTAGTTTGGGAACACAAGTTCAACCACAACTGCGCCTGCATTCCCAAACGGCACTAAAACAAAAGGAACGTATCGTCGAAGAAGTAAGGACGACAACATGAAGTGAGCAAAAGTCAGGCATGATGAAATTCCCAGCATCCAAACAAAATCATTACTTAAAGTTCCTGCATTTATTCATTACCTTTTAATTGGTTTTTCTTTCCTTTTTTTTTAACGTAAGGTATATTCTCTATACTTTTGTTAAGTGTGTGTGTGTGTGTGTGTGTATATATATATATATATATATAGTACATGCATGCTTCCAAAACACGGCAAAATCACATTGCATCAAGATCCAAATAGGATATAAGAAGCACTGTATATGGCCTAACATAGCAGTAAGATCTTCCTCTTAATTATATGCTGGATCGATCCAATCACACTCCTGCGTAGTGCGAAAAGAGAATAGTTAGCTTAGCAGCGTATGCTAAACCCACCACAAACTATATGCACGAGCTTTACAAGGCAAGTACAGGAACATAAGGCATCTTTTCCAACGACAGTGTACCATTCTTGCCTGGAAAGAACCATTCATTGTTTTTCCTGAATATGAAACTTCAAATGTTTTATCTTAAAAACAAGAATTCTGCCGAGGATATATATATATACACACACGGAGACACAGACAGCACCACTGTAATGGAAAACACATGCAGACATGGCTAGCTATATAGGTCCTCTCTCTATATTTATATCTAATTGCACTATAATACTAATATTTATCGAGCAGATTACGATATTTTTGTTACTGTGAGATCTCGACAATGAGGATAAAGTTTGTCCCTTTGGTTCTTTTCATGCACTAATATTTTGTAATCTTTGTCTCTTTGGTTCTTTTCATGCACTAATCTTTTGTAATCTGCTTTATCTTTCATAATAAGATGCCCCTTTTGGATTGTTTCGCACAAGTTCCATTCCACCTAACTAGCCACCATGACCTTTCCCAAAAGAAATATATATACGTTTTGCTCGCTAGCCAGCTAGCTAGGCTGTTCATGACCTCCTTGCGTATATTATGATTACAAACTTTTTGAAATGATGTTGATATAATTATTATAAATTCAATAATTATTCCATCTTTTAACCCACTAACTTGAAGCCTGTATTGGGTCAAATTCCCTTTAAAATCTTTACCGGTTATACCCGAACAAGATTAAATTCTTTATTTTTAGAATAATATTATTTTATATAAATAATAAAAAGTAATCGATTTGGGTTAACGGATTATATAAATTATATTATAAGATTTTATCTAATAATTTAAATTATTATGTTGAATTAATTCTGTAAAATATACAGAATCTTCTTGACGATATATATAATCATCCCTTGATAAAAATATTATATTTTCATATTTTATTTTTATATGTATCCCTACACTTAAATTGAAGTTGGCTATTACGTGGGTATAACACATTTATGCTTTTGCTTGTCTCCAAGGTTGAAACTTTTCTTTTGAAAACTCCAGATTAGAGAATCCATTGATGTCGTTCTTTGTTCTTTGTTCTTCTTGTTCTTCAATGTGGGTCTCCATACACTTAGCTAAATATAGAACTATTGAGATCATATGACGCCAATACATTAAAAGAATATGATCTTTAATTGTGTATATATTACTGTTTATTTGCTGATTTTTTTAATGAATAGTGTATTTATTTTATTTTATCTTTTTTTATCTGAAATTACAATTTAATTTAAACTAAGAAATGAAAAAGAAATCAAACACAAACTACATAAAAAAAACAGTTAAAGAATCAATGTACAGACAACAATTTGGTACAGATCCAAATTTGAGTCACACACCATGATAATATAAGCTATATATAAAGGAAGCTTTTTAAATTAAATACGATTTTAATTCATTTACACATCAATAAAGCTTCAAATTCCTGTTCCTTTATTTTCTTAGAAACAGTAATATATATATATATATATATGGCTTTCAAGGGTCCTTGAATTTGTCATCATTTTGGAAATCGATCTGTCTCTCCACCCAAAATTTGTTGTAGCTAGCAGATAGATTCCAGATTAAAAGTAAATATTATTGAAAAGTTTTAAATCATTAAGGGCCATATCTTTAAGAATCTATTTTTTGCTCGTAATTAAATCAAACCTTTTTCCATAAAAGTTATTGCTTATTTACTTGTACCCCTTTCTATATTTTATCACCTTTAAGCATATTTATATGATTTTTCATAGTCTATCGGGAGGTTCCTCCCTCCTGGAAAATCCATGATTCATCATAATTTATTTTTTTAAAAAAAAAAACTGATTTACATGGAGAATTTACTTTGTCCCAGACACATATCATTATTAATTATAATAGTATAATTATTATTTTATCATTATAATAAAAAAAAAATCAATAAACTTGTTATCGAGAGTACTAATGTTATCTTTTCTTTTCCACAAGAGCATTAGAAATTAAAGATGGAATGATTGAGGATAATTCATTTTTTTTATCTTTTAAATCCTTACTTTAAATATTATATTACCTTCAGAAGAAATTTTTTTAAAAAGTTGATTAGGGATAATTTATTTTTTATATCCGTAGTATAAAGATTATATTATCTATTTATTAAAAAAAATTGATCATTTTACATTTTAAAAATATCGTGTAAAGATTGTATTATTTTTAAAAGAAAAATTTGTCAAGCCTGCTGCATGTATAGTTTTTTGGTATTTTTAAATTAATTTTTTAATTGTTAACAATTTAATTTAGGAATGATTTGGTGTTTTAAAAAATATAAATATAAATTATTTAAAAAAATTGCTCGCGTGTTCTAGACATGATTTGTTCTTTCTTCTTCTTCTTCTTCTCGTTATGCCTCTTCTCTTTTCTTATTTCTTTCTAGACTTAACTTGCTAGGCTGTAGCCTAATCATTGGTATCAATTTTCAAACAATATTTATATTTTCTTTGACTTCCTTCCATAAATAAAAGGATTGTATGATCCATAATAATTAAACTTGGAAATGCAAATTTTTTTCACAAGAAATTAAAATTATAAGAGAAATTAGATATCCTTTCTTTCATTTTCATCCATCTATACAAACAATTATTAAAAGAAAAAAAGAAAATCCAACAAACAAATTATAACACCCATTGAAATATTTTTCTTACTTTTCTTAATCTCATACTAGTTCTTGATCATAAGAATTCTTCTCACCACCTTACATCAATTAATTAATTATTATCTTTAACAAAATATAATATCCATATGATTTACTTACCTTTGAAGTTGATTTAATAGCTAGTCAACTAATTCCCAACAGGAATAAGTGTGTTCAAATATTGTTAATTTGATTGGATTTTTCTTCTCTAATCACATAAGAGCCGGTAAGTGTAGTTGTAATTACTTTTTAAAGTGTTTTTTATTTAAAAATATATTAAAATAATATTTTTTTATTTTTTAAAAAATTATTTTTTATATCAGCGCATTAAAATAGTCTAAAAACACCAAAAAAATATATTAATTTGAAGTAAAAAATAAAAAAAATAATTAAATTTTTTAAAAAATATTTTTAAAACACAAAAATAAACAAATTAATTTACAGCCTCCCAAAATTAAATTTGGATAAAACTAAAATATTCAATTAAGTCCATGAAAGTTGCCCAAAACCGACCACGTCCACTCTCCCTCCCTCTCTCAAGTCTCTCCCTTTACCTTTCTCTCTTTATTCTTTAGAGATTTTCTTTTTCAGCAGTAAGTCTTTTAGAAAAAACCCTCCCTCCCTGTCTCTCTATGATACTGACCTGTCCTTTCCTTCTCTTTTTCTCTCTCTGCTGATCTCGCCGCCATTAGCAACTCCTACTCTTTAGTCTTTTCTTGTCCTTCCACGGCATAAATACTGCCCCTGTACACATAGAAGGAAGGGATACACGCCAAGAAAATATTGTTGCAATGTTATAAAGCAAAGCAAAAGTTGTTTTTGTGCTTGTTTTCTTTGACTCTTGAAGACACACAAACATACGCATATATGCCTGTGCCTGTCAACCATCTGTCTGTTACTGCTGATCACCTATTTAATGCCTCTATTCATCTTCTACTTCATGCTTCAACCCTTTGTATTTTCTTCTATTAAGAGGCAGAGTAAAGTGGATTTGTTTACAACCTTTGATTTCTTCTTCATTTCGTGTTCTGATCAATCAAGAAAATAGAAACTTGGCTTTCCATTCCATTTTCAAAGAAAATCTTGTGCTTATTTCATACAGTTTAAGTTTAGTTTCTTGATATAGTATTGAAAGTTGATTAAGAAAAGAAGCAGCTTTAGTTTATCTTTTTGGTTTGGTCTCAAGTTGAAATCTTTGCTTCTAGTTTACATGCTATTTTAGAAACAACAACAACAACAATGGCAGAGAAAGACCCAGATTTCTATTCTCACAAACTTCCCTCTGCTTCTCAGGTGATTAACTCACTCTCTCTCTCTCTCTCTCTCGCTTTGCTACATGTTCTTGTTGATATTAATATTGGTATAAATGTTTTCTTGGGTTTAACAGGTTTTTGAAGAGCTAAAGGAGTTATGGGGCATGGCTTTGCCAATAACAGCTGCGCACTTAATGGCTTTCTTTAGAGCAGTGGTCTCAGTTATGTTCTTGGGCAGGCTAGGCAGTCTAGAACTAGCTGGTGGTGCACTTTCCATTGGGTTTACAAACATAACTGGTTACTCTGTCCTCGTGGGCTTAGCTTCTGGACTAGAGCCAGTCTGTAGCCAAGCTTATGGCAGCAAGAATTGGGACCTCCTTTCAGTCTCTCTTCAACGCATGATCGTGATACTCGGCATTGCAATCATACCCATAAGTCTTTTGTGGCTTAATCTTGAATCAATCATGAATTTTATGGGCCAAGATCCTAATATTACTGCAATGGCAGCAACGTACTGTATGTACTCTCTCCCAGACCTCTTAACGAACACTTTATTACAGCCCTTGAGGGTTTTCTTAAGGTCACAGCGGGTGACAAAACCCATTATGTATTGCTCCTTATTGGCTGTTATTTTCCACGTGCCATTGAACTATGCTCTTGTTGTGGTGATGGGATGGGGGGTCCCAGGGGTGGCATTGGCATCAGTTGTGACTAACATGAACATGGTGGTGCTGATGGTGGGGTATGTGTGGTGGGTTAGTGGACGATGGGAGATGAGATGGAGGGTTGAGATTGGAGGGGTGTGTGGTGGGGTGGGACCGCTTTTGAAGGTGGCAGTCCCTAGCTGCTTAGGGATTTGCTTGGAGTGGTGGTGGTATGAGATAGTGACTGTCTTGGCAGGGTACTTGCCGAATCCCACACTGGCGGTGGCCGCCACTGGGATTCTCATCCAGACCACAAGCATGATGTATACCGTCCCCATGGCACTTGCTGGCTGTGTCTCTGCTCGGGTAGGTCCAAGAACTCACTTCCTCTTCACATAATAATCTAGGATTGTTACACATGTACATATATTTATGTGCTCATGCGTCGAAGGCTCACTGTAACTTAGATTCTTGCTATATAGAGTCTGTAACCATGTTAATTTCTCTATGATGTTACACTTCAAGAAGTCAAACATGGCACCCTTTTTCTAGCCCAAGCTACATCTTTTAGTGTGTGACCAAGTTCTTAGGGCAGTTGTGAGAGTGATTGCTTCCTGTTAAAACATAATTCTGGCCTAGGAAGAGAGAATCCACAGAATGAGAGCTGCATTCATTGGCCTGGTGTGCACACCAGAACAAAATGTGATTACTGCTACTTGCAGAGGTAACTTTGGTCTAAAGTTTGTTATCTGAATGGTCTGATGAGATACGTACTAACTCTTCTGATATGGCATTGGATAATTTGTGTTGATTGGCGAGGATTTTCTTTTGTGCAAGATGAAAAGCAAGTGAAAAGACCGGCATCAAACAAATTCATGAAAAAAAGGCTTAAGCTTCTAAGCATGGTATTGATTTGTTAGGTGATTGCATCGTTTTAGAGGACCCATCTTAGATCACACACGTTGTGTGATTGGACATAATTACTACACGACAAGAAAGCTCTGTTTACTTCTCTCTCAAAGCTCAAATTCCATGTAGGAGTGTGGCGATCTTGCATAACCAGCAAAAGTGAACCGAGCGGCCTCTCTCCCTACAATATCATTTGTTTTTTTGTTTTTAATCCTCTTCCTTGTCCTGGTTAAAGCTCACAAATATCTACATACATCTATTGGTATAGTGCAGGTAGGGAACGAGCTTGGAGCTGGTAAGCCATACAAAGCCAAGTTGGCAGCCATGGTTGCATTGGGTTGTGCCTTTGTGATCGGCGTTCTCAATGTGACATGGACAGTATTCCTTAGAGAGCGATGGGCTGGTCTGTTCACTAAGGATGTTCTTGTTAAAGGTCTTGTAGCAGCTGTTTTGCCAATAATAGGGCTCTGTGAGCTTGGTAACTGCCCTCAAACAACTGGCTGTGGCATCCTACGGGCCACAGCACGGCCCGCCGTCGGAGCTCGTATAAATTTAGGCTCATTCTACTTTGTGGGCACCCCAGTAGCGGTAGGCCTGGCCTTTGGGCTAAACATTGGGTTTTCTGGGCTGTGGTTCGGGCTCCTCTCTGCCCAGATAGCTTGTGCGTTGTCTATTCTCTATGTTGTGATGGTCCGTACAGATTGGGAACATGAGGCTTTCAAGGCGAAGGAGCTAACTAGCATGGAAATGAGCGCATGCAATGGCGCTGGTCACAAAGAACATGAGCAAGACGAAGAGAGTAAAGGGTTGTTAATGAATGGTAATGGTGGCATGGTAGATCATGTTTGAATGACAGAATGTGTAATGCGATAGATGGTGCTTAGCTTTATGAGATTTCTTTTCGTTGTTTCGCTGCTTTTTGTGGAGGTTCTGACGCATCCTTGGAATTTTGTGCTGCCTTTCTTTGTTGTTTTGCTGGGGTTGTACTGGAGAGCCTATTCTTGAAGGTTGCCATGGAGCTCTTTTGTGTCAAGAAATAATGTCACTCCCCATGTAAAAGCACTGTTACTCTAAAGAGGAATGACCTCCACCATGCTTCTTCTTGAAAGCTGCTTTGTTTTTGTTGTGTTTCTCCCTCTCTGATTGCTTGATTTGCTCTTGGACCCCACAAATGGCCACGGATCCACTAATCAACAACATTTTAAGATTAAATATATGACCTAACCAGAAAAAAGAAAAAAGAATCAAGGTGGTGCATTGGAGCTGTGTTAAAGCTTTGTGATGATATTAAAAAACAATTGGAGCTTGAAAGAGAGTTGATAGAGGAATTCCCACATGATCGCTTGCAGGACTTGTAGCCAGAAAAAGAACAAAAAACAAAAAACAAGACGAACCTGAATCAGACGAGAGTGGCACAGAAGGATAGA
>Ga0325405_1004488_pt1 | contig 14236 bp, 5 predicted proteins | sample PopdelMetagenome_21_FD_205663 | JGI IMG/M metagenome (GOLD analysis project Ga0325405, IMG submission 205663) | Populus deltoides microbial communities from Bellville, Georgia, United States - Xylem-Control-R2 | ecosystem: Host-associated > Plants > Phyllosphere > Stem > Wood/Secondary xylem... | reverse complement strand
GGATAGAATTCCAGTAGCCCTGCTAGCCTTTTGTTCCTTCCTACCTACTTGTTACATTTTTTCCTTCCTTTTTTGTACTATCCATGACACCCGCGTGGTTGTGGTTCATACAACGCAAAGGGAGTGTTAGGGAGACTAGTGTGGATGAATATGAACATGTTAGTTTATTTTTCTATTCATGTAAAAAAACTAATGAAACGCATATAAAACTTATTTTTTTTTTATAATAACTGTTTTTTAGTAAACAGATTGTATAATAAAAAAAAACTATAACAATTAAATATATTATACTTTTAAACACATTTAAAGTATGTTTAATAATGTGATTGTTTTTTAAAATATTTTTTATTTAAAAATATATTTAAAAAAAATTATTTTTCATATTAGCACATTAATATGATCTAAAAAACACAAAAAATAATTTAAAATAAAATAAATATAAAAAAATAATTTTTCTTAAAATATTTTTGAAATATAAAAACAAACACACTATTAAAATCTTGTATATGTAAAAATCTTTTTATGATCTCTTTTCTAGCATCAATTAAACCTGATATCCAGCATCAATTAAACCTAATATGATATAAAAATAATGTCATATTATCAAAATAATTTTATCTTTATTTTATCTTTTTTTTTATTTGTTTTTATTAACATATTGTTTCATATCTAATAACATTAACCATACACATATTGCAATTTGTGCGAACCAATCGATGTATATACGATATTTACAACTTAATTAATAATCAAAATAACATATGGATCGATCCTAATTTATATTCCTATGCTTTACCTTTTTTTTATTGATACACAGTACATGAATGAGTTTGACATATAATTATTCAAGTGTTTGTGTCTATATATATATATATATATATATATATATATATATATATATATCCGGTATAAGACTTGAAAAAAATATTTTTAGAGAATTAAGATGCAAATTAATGAAGTGACATAAGAACTTTATAGGATTTCGTAAGTTTTTCATAACTGACAATGGACTCGGTTATTCTAGATGGATTGTAACTTGTTAAACAAAGTTCTTTGTTTTAAGAAACTCTCTGATAAATAAATAAATTTAGCAAACGAGTTTAACAAGAATTATAAACAATGAAAAAAATAAACGATCAAATAATGCAGAAACTATAAGCAAAAATAAGTGTTTATGTATATTAGGGAGATGGGTGATTTGACATGTCTAGCCGAAAAATAGTAATATTTAGACACTTTATATTATGACTTACTTAGGATGGTGTATATTGGAAATATGAAGATGAAGCATGGATTGCCATAATAAGGTGGCAACGCTAGAGTAACTCATCCGGTAAAGGTGAATAATCTAGTATCTATAAGTAGTGGTGAAGACAATGGGGCTATTAGGTCCCCCGACTCTTGCAAAAAATTGTTTTTCCACCCTCCCTCTTAATAATATTTATAGTTTTAACCCAAAAAGTGAAAAAAAAGAAGAAATCTTACCCCCTAGAATAATTTTCCTAATTCGCCTTTAATTTCATTTTTTGGCTTCGCCCCTATATGCAAGGAAGGTGAGAGTCTAAGCCTATTAAGATGCTCAACTTGTGAATCTAAAGGAAATATTATTTATTATTAGCTGTATAAAACAATTGTTTGATTGGTTATGTTAGTGACTAATTAAAAAGGGATAGCATGATAATATTTTTATGAATGACCGAGAATTGTATATTTTCACGTAATATTATTTTGCATGTCAAACCAATGAAGATATAAGATAAAATAAGCTAGTCCACATGATGTGCCAATTGTTTGGGCTTGGCCCAAATGGTTAGAAAACCTTTTTTTATGTATTATCAGTTGCTCTTAGTCAATTTTGTTCTTAAACATTTCTATGTTGAAATTTGACTTAATAAAAATCTATGGGTATCGTACGTAGAGTTAGGATTGTGTACATGTTTTCTTGTGAGATGGGAGCTAGAATTTTCTAGAAATGTCATTGTGGTAAAACTATGATGGACTTCATTAGAATTGTGCTTGTATGTAAGCCATGCACGCATATTGGTCCATCCATGTAATGTCTTGGAAGGGGCTGTTTGGAACTACATTTTGATTTTATGATAAGATATATTGGAGTTACATTTAGAAATACTTAGATGGAAAAGAGAATGGCATTTAGGTGATTTACATTTAGATGACATCCTCATAATCTATTATCAAAAATATTTTAAGGCGCATTGGAGTTCATACTTAGATGAAAAGGAGAATGAATTATGATAAGATATATTGAAGAGATTATATTGTTAGATGAACAAGCCTTATAAGGATATTTTGTTTGCAACACATTACATTTTTTAACCAACATAGAAAGATTTTTATGTAACCAATTATAAAACAATCAAAACTTATACAATGCCAAGCTATTGGCTGGGGGGCATCCTTTGGAGAAATATGTTAGGGTACAAATATTTTATGTCATGTATTCTTTCACAACCTTTTTATAATATGATATTTTGTTTTCTATGTTTATAGATGGTTCTAGTTTTATCATGCAAGAGCATAAGGAGAAATAGTTTGAAAAAAAAAACTAAAACACTATTATCATCCTGAAAAGAGATGGAATCACAAAGAAGTTTTAGTCATGTACTTGCAAGGATGGCAACATGCAGTACAAAATAGGATCCATGTTTTTTTAGAGATGCAAGGATCTAGGCTCTCCTCGAGAGGCAGGTTCATCCTCTTTTATGACCATAATTCATTTCTTAATTAAGCTCATACTTATTTATTCTTCTTTATAGCTTACTCCTTCATTGCCTTTTTCTCAATATGTATTTTTTCTTAATTTGAGCTTGTGAGTTGTTTGTATTCACCTAAAAACATGTATATAATAGGTTATACATCTCCGTCTGACTTTGCATGGTCAAAAGAGCAAGCTGGGGCTCTGAATATATTATTAGAAGAATCCCTACTTTTTAAATAAGAAAACAGCATAAAGTTTATGGGTATCATGAAGGAAATATCATAAATTCCAGAAAATTTGAATGTCGACTATGCTTCCAACTTGATTGAGCACTTCAACACCATAAAAAAATAACTTTCTAGGTTAGGATACCTAGTATTTTCTTTCTTCTTTTCTTTATCAGATGTTATTTTGATATGCTTTTATTTGCAGACATTCAAGTTCAATTTATAGGAAACAAAAAGGTAGAACATATTCATGATATTAAAGATAACATATAGGTATCAATGAGATTTGGTGGATATGAGATCTGCCTATAGATGATTGAAGGGTAAGATTGATGAACTAGAGTCATTACACCATATTAAAGAATGAGATTTTTATCTTGTTAACCTTACTGATCTTTATGAAAAGATCAGCAACTCTAAACAATAGTTGGTCTTTTACCAATGAACTATCATAGAGGTATATTCTAAGCTTGAAACTGCTTAGACAAAGATATTTGGACTACACGATCTTAGGAACATGCTTAAGGAATTTTAAATTATGTTTGGAAACACTCATACTTATAAGAATTTTCTTGATAATAAGTTAGTGAGATTAATGAGTGACCTTCATTTTAGGTGATCGTGTATGCTTATAAAATTTCATCAACTAGCTTAACTCATTTGTTTTTGCTCCTTCAATCTTTTTTTCCAATCCATTCAATAATAGTTTATTGGTGAGTTTTACATGCCTATTTGTATTGGTGTAAAACTAAAAAGAACTTATATTTAATATGGAGTTCTTGGCATTGTTCTTTAATTTTTTATGTCAAACTGCATGTTATTTCTATGATCAACACTCGAGGAAAACTCAAACCTGTAAATAATATTCGTTTACAATAATAAAATAACCTTACTGATGATTATCTCTTTTAGGGCTTCTATTTTCACCCATTTGGTGAAATGTTCAACAACTACTAGGATGAATTGTGTTTTTTCTAATGCTTTAGAGAATATTCTTAGTATATTTATTTCCTATTAAGAGAAAGGTTATAAAGATACAAAGGTGGTTGATTGAATTAAAGGATGACGAAGAAATAATGAAAATATTTAATACTTATCGTATATCTTTACTAAATTTTTGATATCTTTTAATATGATAGGCCAATAGAATTATACTCATATAGTTTAGACATCCAAAGCTTTAACTCCTACGTGGATGCCATTGATCCCCTCATGTATTCCTCTCAAAATATATTTGTTTTCATCTAGAGACAAATATTTTAATAGAGGTGCATTGGTTGACTTTTTGTATAACTCCAAACCTAAAAGACAATATTCAAATGCACATCATATTAGCCTAACAACATTTACTTTATCTTGTGGTAGCTTTCATATGAGAAGATATTGTTTGAGTTAATTCCTTCAATCCTCCTTTAATGTTATTTATATGGTGACCACCATATATATTTTTCTCTATGCTGTGTATATCCAACACCTTAATCTATATGTCATAGGGAAAATCTTTTAGATTGTTACTGGCTAGCTTTGAGAGGAGGTCAATTTGTTATTTTCTTTCCATGTAATTTGAAGATGGAGATTGCCTTTTCCTTTTCATTATTTAAGTGGATATGCACAAGCACTTTATATTGGTACTTGATCATGAGGGGTTATTTAGGTTCATATTATTCTTGGAATTACCTCACAATAAGTTAAGAGTCACTGAACATATAAAAAAGGTATGTATGAAGACTCTCTTTCAAGTTAAGATAAGTTAAAAAGGCCTCATATTCTACCACTTTATTAGAGAAGTAGAACTCAAAATAAAGGTCATAATAACAAAATCACCCACAAGGTTAGTTAACACAATTCATGTTTTACTCCTATTGGTATTTAGAAATCCATCAATGTATAACACATATGGATTGAAAGTGAAATAGGAATTTAATATCATGTATTGCTCTAGCATGGAATATTCTATTAATGAACACTCAGTAATGAAATATATTGTAATTTGCTCATTAATGGCTAGCTAGGCTTATATCTAATTCTAAAATTTCCTAATTTTTTGTATATTTTACCATTCATCATGATAAGTTAGGCTCGTGGAGAATCTACCTTACAGGTTGATTAGTAAGCACAATTACTTAATATACATAGAATTTGACTTTGATTTTTTTACTATATTGACTAATGTTAAAGCCACATTTTCCATCTTAATACCTCATCTCAACATCATAAAGGACTCTGCTAGTATAGTAGGCTGGTTTTTAAACTTTTTCCTCTTATTATACTAGTACTACATTCATTGTTAGGTTTGTAACTCCTAAGTAAAGAAAAAAAATCCTCTCATTCTCATGGTTGTTAGAGGACTTTTAGAGAAGACAAATAAGACTATAGCTCTTCAACAACTTTTTAGTATTTTAAAGTCCATTCAAAATTAGAGATATTCTTTAAAGTCTTGAAAAATGGCAGATAATGATCTCCAACACATAAAATAAAGTCTTTAAAGTCCGCTACTATTCTTGTAAATCTTTGTATATCTTTGATGCACTAAGGTGGGGTCATGATCAATATGACCTGAATCTTCAAGATTATTAGGCTCAATTCATCTATTATTGACTAGAAAACTCAATATTTTCCCCCTTTTTTTATTGCAAAAGCATATTTAACATGGTTTAACTTTGTTTGGTGTATATATAGGATAAAAAGTACCTCTTGCAACTCGAGTTGCTTAAAGGTAATGTTCTTAACCAACATGTCATTAACATCTACTTCCATACATTGATAAGTAGGTCCAACATTCTTCATGTTAAAAGACATAGCTCGATAGTAAAAAATCTATTTATCTGTTATAAATATTATCTAATCTTCATCATTATATGCATATATATATGGTGATACCCTGAGTTAGCATCAAGGGAACTCATGTACTCAAATCTAGTTGTAGAGTTCATTAACCTATCAATTTTTAGCTGTGTGAAGTTATTCTTAAAACATGTCTTGTTAAGGTTAATGAATTTTATGCACATTCATCACTTTCCATTTGACTTTTTGACCATTACTATGTTCATCAACTATTCTAGATACATTACTTCACAAATAAAACCAACCTTCAATAATTTATCTATTTTTTTAAAATAGCTTTCTGTCTTTCTCCATTAAATTTCCTTTTCTTTTATTATACTAGGGAGAAAGATAAACACACATTCAAAAAATAATAAGACACCTATAGATTAATACCTAACATCTTTGTTGGATCGAATATAAAGTTATGTTTTTTTTTTTATATTGAAAAGCTTTGTTAGGGCTTTTTCTTGTCTAATGTCAAAAGTAGACCTAATTTTGGTGATTGTATTTATATCATAACATGAATAGAGATTGATCTCTTTCAGGTCTTTTATAGTTTTTATTCTTATCTCATTCTTCTATTTGACATGTACTGTCTAGTCTACCCATAAAATGGTTTTCCCTTTTAAGCATAAGGTAGTGCACCTTTTAGAGACCAATTAATTTCTTCTCATAATTATAACTCCCTTATTTGTAGGGAATTTTATAGTTAGATACTTAGTACTTATCATTGAATTAATCTCATGAAGAATAGGTTTTCCTAATATAATGTTATATGTCATATTCATTGTTGTTACTCATTTTTGGGCCCCACTTGCTAGAGACGATGTGTATCCCTCTTGAACTAAATGTAGGAGTTTAGTTTATGATTATTGGAAGATTGACAAAAACAGAGAATAAAGAAATGTTTTTTGAACCCTGTTTCAGTTGTCTTCTGCTCTTCTTATCCTCTTTCTTTGCTGCCAAAATCTTCAGTATTCTTAGATTAATTAGGAGTTTTCATGATGTTAAACTCATTCCTTCTTTATCTGATCTTTAAGGTTAGATAAATCCCTCAGAATTTGTATTGAAAACTGATTCTGCTTACTGTCAGAATTCTGTTTGTAAATCCACTCTGTTTCAACTTCGAATTTGATTCTGACTTGGTTTCATGCAATATCTGACCATCCCACCTATATTCTGTCATTTATGACAAGTTAAAGAATTGATATGCACTTTTATTGGGTCCTAGGGCCCACTGTTCTTATGCCAGACTCTCAGTCATATTGGGATGCTCGGCATTGTTAGTTTCTGAATCAAATCAGGAGATCCTTTTTGACCAACCAGATTGCGGCCGGATTCTGTTATTCAAAACGATTTTATATGACTTTGAACCCTTCATGAAAGTTTTAGCATTGTATGTGTAAATGAATTTGGGTTTTTGAATCGCCCGATTTCGATATCAGAAGCTCAAGATATTCCCATTTGAATATCTAGTGTGAAAGTAGAGAATCTTGCCGCGAGAAGGATTCTGACCTGAGTTTGCAGTGCAATGGGGACTGGTTGAGGTCTACATCATGCCAGAATTTAATCATGAAGAAGAAATGTATATTGGGACCCAATTTAATGTTTTTAGGATTTATCGGGTCAAAGACCAATTTTAAAAGTTAATCGGTTTCTTTGAAGGAATTAAAAAAACAGGGACTAAATCAGAAAACATCATAATAGTTTCTGTTATTGGGCTACCACACTGGATTATATTTTTCTTCTCTTCACAAAAACCAACAACATCGTTTCCTTACCTTCATATATCCCATTTGGAAAAAAAAACACCACCGTTTGGAACTTGGCAGCATGAAACAGCCCCATAGGAATTAATCCGCATGGTACTGTTTATTTGTGTTGAGAACAATACCCCTCCCTGTCTGCAATTCTTTTCTTTTCTCTGCACAACTATTCCTGCTCTTTTTCATTATTCTCTCGCTTGATTTTTGAGCTGCAAATCACGGTTTTTATGTTTCAGTCCAAATGAAACAATTTTGTGGCACATGGTGCCAGCTATGGAAGGACACATAGAGGAGTCGCACCATCATTTAATGGTTGGGATTCTATACGTGAAGAATAATTACTGAGATCACAGAATAGGAATCAGAATATTTTGGTTTCCTAATTTGCTTTATTTGATTATAAGTCACTCGAGATTATATCCTAGATTAGTGTAATGAGTTGTTTCCTAAATAGAGCTGTGTATAGGTTATATATAAGCCTCTTCTACTGACCTAAAGAGGGGAGAAAAAAAAAGAGGTAGAGGGAGACAGAGAGGAGAAAAAAAAAAGAAAGAGAAAAGGGGAGCGATAGAGGAGAAAAGAAAAAAAGAGAGAAAAATAATCACAGAGAACAAGAGAGAATATGGGAGCTAAAAAACCAGTAGAGAGAGAGAGGGACAAAGACACAGAGATAAACTCAGGAGACGAACGCTAACAGAGAATAGAGGAGAAGAGCTAAAACAGACGAAAATGTTGACAAACCAACCAGCACGCCTTCAACATCGCCTTTGTTTCCGCCTTCAGGTTTGTTCTCCTCATCTCTGTGCATGTAGTTTCATTCATGTTTTACTGTTCAAGTGAATTATAATTCACTTGAACAGTAACTAAGCATGCACGCGTGAGGGAAACTCACGCGTGCCTCTTGTTTGTCCAGTCAGGTCACTAATTTGGACAAGTGACCCGATTAGGTCTGCTGAGTCCAGCCCAGCCACATGAGCCGAGTAGAGAGAGATAGATTTGTGTTTTTTTTCGAATTTATTTTAAAGTTTGTATTTTGATATTGTAAAAAATACAAATATTGTAATATATATATAACATTCCTCTTTAAAAAAAACAAATATTCAAAGTTTTTAAAAAAATATGTTTTAGCATGGATTTCTTAAACACAAAAATTATTTTCTTGCATTTTGGATTTTACAACATGTTTGTAAATTCCAAAGGGTGTTGACTAATATTCCAAAAATATAAAAATCTTATTTTTGGGGAATTCATCCATTATTCACTGTTAATATTTGGATAAAGAAACCCCAAGTGATTAACATCCAAAATATTTTTCTAGGAATAATAAGTCATTATCCCTTAATAATATAAGGGCAAAGAAACCTATGAAAGGTAAATGTCTGAAATATTGTTAAGAGTAATCCAACTTGTTCATTTTTAACATAATAGTAGGTTTATACCCAAAATATTATATAGAACAATTTAATTGCCCATCTTTGGTAGAAGCTTAATTATAATTGGAGACATTTTAAATTTTGATTCCACGATTTATGAGTCGTGAAAGTATGAAATACTAAGGCAAAAAGTGAGCCTTTAAAGCACTTTGAATTTCTTTAGATTTCTAACTTAGTTGTTTTGTTTCTCTTCCTTGCGATTTATGAGTCACGAACACTTGAAATACTAAAAGAAAAATAAACTTTTAAGCACATTGAATCTCTTTAGATTTCTATCTTAGCTGTCTCTTAATTCATAGTTAAATTTAGTTCAAATCAAACACAGATTTCAAAAGATTTGCATCGGTTCTTCCTAGCACTCTATAGACATATCTAAAGGTATGATCCATATTGGCCAAGGGTTCTTTCTTTTATACTTTGAACCTAAGTTCATTCATCGTAGCAAACTCGTCCTAGAAAAATTGATTAGAGAACACCAACACCATAGCAATTATAAGGCAAACTAAACACCAAGCAGCTTACTTTAGGTAGGGCGTACTAGGGGTGTTAAAACCTTCCATTTACGCAACCAGTCCCTTGCCTTGGAATCTCTAAAGACCAGTTAGGGTTTCTAATAACCATAATACTAGGTGGTGACTTTATTTTCACAAAACAAAGACCCCGACATCATTTCCCCGCTCCGGGAAGAGTCGTCGCAACATCGTGCTAGCGCGAGGGTGCGACATCCATCTTAATGACCATGAAAGTTCGTTGGAGTATATAACATTTAAAGTATGTACCAATAGTGATTGGGAGGTTTATTGCACCTTCCACTGACACACCTCTCTGTTCAATTCTAATTAGAAAGGTTTTTTTTATTGTAGTTAGTTTAGATGGATCTATATCCATCTGTATCATGGCATCCTTTGAGAGGATATTATAACATTTCCATCATTTATTAATACTATATGTATCTTGTGTTAGATTGGATTGCAGAGATGAAAGTGACATCTTTATAGAGAAAAGTCACTTATTCTTCATCTTATAAAATAAACATGATAGGCACACCCAAGGATTATGAATTCTTAACAAAAGTACTTATTTCTCATAAGCTTTCCTACACCTACTAAGATTCCTCTCATGATCATGTTGATCTCTGGCAATGATTTATGTTAACTGTCATATTTGTTTTCTTGTTTCTCATGTTCTACTCCTTTCTTCATACATTGTTAAAGACATCCCTTAGCTATAAGTCTTTCTATCTTCTTCTTTAGAGCATATTATTCTTTTATATCATACAACGGTACTTGTGGAATAAACAATACTTCTTCTGGTTATGCTAACCATGTCTATTTTTATCGGTGATAAGTACTGTATAAAATCCTTTTTCTTGATTGTTGTCAATACTTCTATTCTAGTTGTGTTTAGTGAAGTTGTCATCCTTTCTGGATACACTAGTTCATTTTATTTAGGACCTTTTAGATTACCTTTAAGTGCTTAGGAGTCATGAAAAGGGATGCTTGTGTTTTAGAGCTCTTCCATATGCCTTTAAAAATATGAATGCTCTTGTCTCACTACATTACTTTCTTAACACACACACACACACACACATATATATTATGACTTGTTTAACAGTAAAGAGATTTTTGTATAAGAGTGCATAAAATCATTCTCGCAAGGAGTAATTATGTAGTTCATTAATTAAGGCTTCTATTATTGGTAGTTCCAGCAAGCCTTATACTTTTACCATTTCTTCATTGAATCTCTTTAGATATGATGTGATATTCTCTCCCTCTCTTCGAGTAATGGTGAAAAGTTTAGTTGAATTGTTTTTAGGAGGAATGCTTATACTAAAATGAGCAATTAGCTTGCTATATAAATTAGAGAAAATGAGTATGGAACTAGGCTCGAACTATGGTATTAAGCTTGCAAAAATCCATGAAACATGGTTGGAAAAAAATTACACATTGGATTGCTATCCTGCATCATCAACTCAAGGTTGATTTTCATATTTCACACATGTTTTTTAGGGTTAGAGAGACTATCATAGTTTTTATGTTGAACTGATTATATGTTATGTGAAGGTATGCAGAGAGTCTCGAGTTATTGCTGGCTCATCAAAACAACCTCTATGAGTACTCTCATCTGCTGAGCAAGCTAGTGGAGATTTACTAGAGCTAACGAGGATAGTGAGTCAGAAGTTTCTATGTTGTTAGTCATGAAAGAAATTTAAGATTAAATACAAGAGAATAGAATGATTTAGGTCAGGTAAAAAATGAACAAGCTTTTGTTTAGTTTTTCACAGACGACATCACTGATAAAGTCATAGAAAAACTTAAGGCTTTCCATGACTAACAATGGTCTGAGTTGTTTTGGATGGATTGTAGCTTGTAAAACAAAATCTCTTATGAGTTTAATCATCTTTTCTTTTATTGTTTATCATTCCTATTAACTAATTATAAGGAGATAGTAAGAATATTTTTATGAATCATTGTTTTGCATGCCAAACTAGTAAGGATAGAGAATAAAATAAACTAGCTTACATGATATGCCAGTCGTTTGGATTAGGTTAAATGATTGATTTTTTTAATGTATTATCATAAATATATATTGCATTTAAAAATTAAATTATGCAAGGAAATTTTATTATTCATATAAATAAGATATAGAAAATATTAAAAATGCTTGATTGAAGTTGTATTAGTAGAAAATTTTAAAAGTTATAATATAATTAGTTCGGCATTATATTATGTGATTGTATTTATAATTTCATTAAAGCATTGTTTTTTTTACTAAAAAAGATATTATAGTTTTCCATCCATATAGATATAATTTTTTATTTTATTTTTATTTCTATAAAAGTAAGGTGTAATGGTTTTTTTTTTTTTTGCTAGAAGTATGACTATTTGTTACCCATTTAAAATTATTATTTCTTAAGAAGTTTATGTGTTATATATATATATATATATATATATATATATATATATATATATAATCCTAGTACCTAAGACTACTTCCACCAAAGTGGATTGAAACATTTATTCAAAGAATGCCCGTGCATCACATGTCATAAAAAGGACTGTTCTTTTTTGCCGCAATTGACATACCCTTTTTAGGTTTCCACTACAAAGGAAGTTGTGTTGCAAATTAATTCATTGCATGAATTGTGTGAGGAAAATTCACCTTGGTGGGTTTTCCACTCGACATAAGAAGAAAAGGAAAGCAAGAGAAAACTGACTAGGCTGTCGAGTGCATACTTTTATCGGTACAAGTTGGCCGGTTGTGGTCGTGACTAGTTTGCCTACAAAAAAAAAATCGAAAATTTCCATATATTATTAAGGGCACGTTTGTTTACTTTTAATTTTTGTGTATGTGGTGTAAAAAAAAACACCGTAACATATTTAGTAATATATCAAACTGTATTTTATACTACAGAGCCACTAAAAAATTAAGTTTGAAATGTAATTTTTGTGAAGCAGCTTTAACATGTTTTTTTAACTAAGTTTCATAAAATGCTATTTATTTTTGTATTTCAAAAGCGCTTTTGAAATTTTTTTTTAATTTTTTTCTTTACTTCAAATTTATATTTTTTTTGTTTTCATATCAATTTAATACATTGATATCAAAAATTATTTTGATGTATTTTCAAGTAAAAAACACTTTGAAAAGCAACCGCAACCACACTTCCAAACACAACTATCCAAATATTTTATACATGTTTTTTGCTACACATAAACTTCAACCACAATTTTTATCAAATACATATCTAAATCCAACTAACCACACTTTTTAAAATTTATTTTTTTAAATTAGAACTATAAAAGCTATCTAAAAAAACAACCACACCCATATGCATGCAAGAACCTCGTAGTTAGTACAATGGCACAAAATAGCACTACAAGAAGCCATGTGGAAATGTCTGGTTTAATGCCGTCTCAGTTTTCCAATTTCTTGATCTTACTCCATTTCTAATGTAAAGTTCTAAGCCCGTTGCTAATCTCCCTCTCATTTCTTTATTTGCTTTAAATTATGGCTATAACTTTTAAAAAACCCCTTTAATCACTATATGGCTGGGTTTGTAGATTTTATTTTATTTTATTTTATTTCATTTCTCAAATAATTAATTACATAAAAGGATAATCTTGTGTATTATTTCCAATGTTTTCCTTTTGTGAATACAAGTAAATTAACATTACTTTTTTTTTTTTGGATTCGAGGAAACCTCATCTCCCGAAAAGTGTATTTTGTGGGTCCAGGTGAGGAAGTAAAACCTCAGCTGTCCCAGGCTCTTACAAGAGATACACGCCCTGACTCGAACTCGAGACCTGCTGTGCAGATTTCAAACCCTTTGTCATCACGCTACGTTCCTTGGGGACGTAAATTAACATTACTGCTAATGAGTTATACCTCAATTGACACTAATATTTTTTTCTTCTTCTAAACGGTCTTGAGTTTAAGCTTCTTCTTTAGTGCTAAAACAAAATCAACAACGATAGAGGTTTTATGTATCTCTAATATAAACACTAAGAAATTTATACTTGAAATTGTCTTCTTATTTTGGCCCTCCACTCTTGAAAGGGGCAACTCCATGTAATGATTATCGGTACATTTAGCATATGGATACAAGCTATTATTTTTATTATTAAAGTTTTATTTATTTTTAATTTAATTCTACAATTATAATAAGTAAATATAATTTTTTCAATTCAGTTCTTCTATTTTTTATATTTAATTTTTTTTTCTCTTTTATTAAAATCTTTATAGCTTTCAATTTTATCCTTCATATCAAATTCATGATTGTTTTTCAATAATAATAATAATAATTTTAGTTTGGGTTCTTTTCTTTTGATTTTTTTTTATCTTTTAGTTAAAGTTTTTGTGCTTTTTAATTTTATTTTTCAAATAAAATTATATTTTTTTTTCAATAATAACAGTAATAGTAACATTGATGCCGTAAATTACATCCTAATTAATGCTTGGAATCGAATGAGCAACACAAGAATCATTACTAAAAGATTACTAGTAAACCCTATTTTGCAAACTACCCAATCCAACCAGCCCCCTTGTTTTGAGGTCCTGAAAGACATAAAAATCAGCAAAGAAAAGGACCCCACAATTTAAATCTTTGGTCATCTTCCCAACAGAACACAGGTTATAAAAGAAACCAAAGACATAAAAAAACATCTTGAAGTCTTAAATTAGGAGTTATGACAATATCTCCTACATGAGTGACATGTAATTTATCACCATTAAGTATTCCAATCTAAGCATGATCTGAAATGACAA
>Ga0325405_1004487_pt1 | contig 14237 bp, 13 predicted proteins | sample PopdelMetagenome_21_FD_205663 | JGI IMG/M metagenome (GOLD analysis project Ga0325405, IMG submission 205663) | Populus deltoides microbial communities from Bellville, Georgia, United States - Xylem-Control-R2 | ecosystem: Host-associated > Plants > Phyllosphere > Stem > Wood/Secondary xylem... | reverse complement strand
ACTCAAGAAATATATCGAATTTGTGTCAAATATTGTTTCTAAATTGTATTATTGAGTTTTCAGAGGAAAAGGTAACAACAGTTAGGTTTTTGAAAATTTTACATACAAGAAATCACGTCCGTTCATACTGAATTTGGTAAAATTAATTGAAACGCATCGCTGTAGATCAATAACAAATGCACCCAAATTGATAGTTATCGAAAAACATATCATCGATGATTTCTATTCTATCTATAATAGAATTACCAATGGATTTACAGATAAAAAAAACATGTCAAACAAAAAAAATTTACCGGCATCATTTCTTTGGTGACAGATTTACATATTGTTGGTGGCAAGTCCTGTAATTTTTTTAAACTCTCCGGAACTTTTTGATGAACTTAGTCTATCAGTAATTCTGTTTGTAATTTTCAGTGGCAAGGTCCTATAATATTTTTCCAACTCCTTGGAACTTTTTGAGGGACTCAGTCCGTCAGTCATTCCGTATGTGATTCAAATTTTGTTGGTAATTCTATTGTATTGTATTTAACATTAAAAAAATTAAAATAAAGAAAACAAGAAAAAAATTAAAAAAGAATGAAACTAAAATAAAAAACCAAAATTTTATTATCAACTTAAAAAATATTATTGAATACAATTTATCTAGTGGACAAATTATAGTTGAAGGAGAAGGAGGAGGAGGAGGAGGAGGCGGAGGCAGATATTGTTGGGACCAAGTAGGCGACGAGGTAGACCATATGTACTAGTAAGGTTTGACAATAACTCCTTGTACAATCACCTAAGTTTGGCCATCTCGGACCTAATTTGCGCTTTCTAAACACTAAGCCAGGGCATCTAAGATTTAATTTGTTCTCTTACAATTGCTTGGGCGACTAGAGATTGGAAACTTGAACCTGATTGCAAGGAAGCAATGGTTGATACACTATGGCTCGCCCACATATATATCCTCGTCCATAGAGTTTGAAATACTATAAACCCGATCTCTATCGAGTCCACCAGACAATCCAACCACCAGCAATAAATCTAGATCGAGTTCCAGATAGGTCGAAGGATCATCCATGTATCTCTCCTACAATCAGGTATTATATGTTTCCTGAAAAAAATCAGCAAATTTTTTAAAATAATAACTTAAGAAAAAAATTATTGAAATCCAACTTACCACGAGCTTTTGAGCTTGTCTATCTACAAGTTGTTGCATCCCTTTCCGATGATTCTCATTTCATATGTGAGTTTCAACAAAAAGCTCCATCGATCTTGGATTACGTCCAAAAACCATAGCCCACAAAAGAAATGTATTGTTAGTTAAAATTTTTATATAAAACAACAATTAAAAAAATATAAGGATATAATGGAAGAGATACGTGTGAATGTTAGAGAATTATGTATGAGTATGTATTGTTGTTTTGTTCTGATGTGATGTTGGAGTATATATTAAGGAAGCTTGAATTTATTAGTGTTGTTTCATATTAATCGAATAATTAATATGTAAGTTGGTGAAATTTGGAAAGGGGTCAAAATACTAGATGACTTAAATGGTTTAAATATCTTTTATGAAAGTAAGATTTGATAAATTGAAGATAGTTTAAAGTTGAAAAGAATAGAAAAATCTGTATATAAATTAGAAAGATATTAAACCTAAAATGGTTGGAAAGCAAGGGAAATGAAGCTTGAAAATTTGGATGTAAAAAGATAGAATTATAGATGTAAACATAATAAATAATTTGTCGTGTGTTGGTGTAAAGGATAGAAATAAGATTTTTAGGAATTATGATATTTGAATATTAATTTAACAACATAGAAATAATGATATGGTTGGTATAAATAAAAGTTGAGAATTTGGATTAAATTGTATAAATGAGTGTGGTAAGTGTGTATGAGAATTAAGTATGTGTTTGGAATATATGAGTAATCATGCATTACATGTTATGAAATGAGAATTATAAATGTTTTGATTAAATTATGAAAGTTTGGTTAAGGTTTATTAAGAAATTGATTTAGTTATTTGTTTAAAGGGTTTGATTTTTTGTGTTTATGTATTGTGTACAATTTGGAATTGAATTGAATGCATGTGTAGGGAAATGAAATTTGAAAGTGATAAATAAATGAGATGTTGTAAAATAAAATGTGCTTGGGTTATGATAAATGCTTTAGAATTGGTAATTGAGAAATAGATTATGATTTAATAAATATTTATATGATGTGATATGTTGGAAAGTATAGGAAGGATGTTCGAACCTTTGATGCTAAAAATATAAATTGAACAAAAAAGGAAATAAAAAGGTTTAAATAAATGTTAAGGAATTTATTAAGGTGGCATTTTGGTATGAAAATAAACATAATCGAAGAATAAATTGTGGATGTTAGGATAGAAATCAATACGGATAAAGTGTGTTGGGACTTGTATATTTTAAAATATGATTTAATTATGTTTGAGCTAAATTGAGATTTATATAGAATAAGTTATTTTAGTAAAGACTCTTATAACTAATTAAGTAAAGAGTAAAGTATGGAAATTGATGAAAATATGTGAAATACATGTTAACTGATTGTCTTAAATTTTCCTAAGTGTGACCAAAATTAAATAATTTAAGGATGGAGAATTTGGGAATTTGGCCTAATTATGTAATTTTTGTATTAATAGTTGATGTATGAAAGTAACTATTATAATGGGATGAAATTGGAGTTAAAATATGACTAGATGTTGATGATGGACATGTTTTGAAAAATATTGGACTAAGAAATTCCGAGTGTGTTGTATGTTGTTGGTATGTAAAGAAAAGTTTTGAAGCATGAATTGTGGATGCTGTGATAAATTAGTTAAATCATGTTGTTGTAGTGTTTTATGTATTATTGGAAAATAAATAAGGTTGAGTTTAATTAAGTGTGAAAGTTTGAAAAAATAAATAAAATAAATATTATATGTCAAGTTTGATTTAATTGGTAGAGTTTGAAATTGGTAGTGTAAAAGTCATAAGTGAAGATTTAATTTATGACATGAATATTAAATTAAGAATTGTAGTATAACAAATGGTTGAGATGTGCATATATTAATTTGGAATTTTAGGATGTAAGGAAATTTCTAAGTTGGTTTTTAATTAGTGGTGAGAACACTAATTATATTGTTTCGGAGTTATTGGAGAAGCATTCGAAGTAGAATTTGACTTCTCTAAAAATAAGAGCTTAAGGTACGACATTGCCCTCCTTGCTCTTTTTAATTATTTAATAAATGCAACGGCAATAACCATTAGATAATTGAAATAAATCACAACGATGGTTTCTAGTAGAAAATCCTAAACCATAATGACGGTAACTTGTAGATAATCATACTAAACAACAATATAGGTAATCACAACGACGGTAACCTTTAGTCATGTTATCAAGCAGGTGACCGTCAAATTAGTCTTTTCCATTGTGATTTCATGTGATTGAAAAATTCATCAACTTGATATCCATAATATATTTCTCAATGGAGTTCTTGATGAAGAGGTCCATATGAAATATCTTCCAGGTTTTGTTGATTCTACTCTCCTTTCTGAATGACTTTCAGCTATAAATTGATTTTCGCGCCTCCAAGGTTGATATCTCATTACTTATCTTCTTTGTTGGTACTGATATTTGTTATCTTCTAGTCTATATTGATGATATTCTGCTTACAGGTAGCGACTCTTTTATGCTTAAACGCCTTATACAATTACTAAACTCAGAATTGTTCATTATTTTTTAGGTATTGAGGTCTAGTCCACTGGTATGGGTCTTGTGCTATGACAATATAAATATACATTTGACATCCTTACTTAGGCTGGTATGATCTCTTGCAAACTTGTTGATACTCCCATCTCTACCTCCGAAGCTATCATATTGCCAGATTTTTTTTTTCCTAATTATTCTTAACTATGTTCCATCATTTTCTAAAAATTTGGTTTTAGTTTCCAGATTCTATAACGTTGGTTATAGATTTTTGTTTGTTGGAAACATTTTTAGTATTTTAAAAAATAAAGTTTTTATTGGTGGTGAAACATTAATTGATGGTTTATATATAATTGATGTAAATCTTATTTTTAATCCCAACTATTTATCAATACATGTTGATTTCAGTATTAATTGGAGCAAAATTGATGAGAATTCCTCTATGTTATGGCATAAAAGATTAATTCATATCTCTATTAAAAGAATTAAAAGATTAGTGAATGATAAAGTTTTAAGCACTCTTGATTTTACTGATTTTGGTACTTGTGTAAATTACATAAAGGGAAATCAAACTAACAAGACTACTAAAGCTGCCATGAGAAGCTAACAAATTTTAGAAATCATACATACTAACATTTGTATACTATTTAATGCTCCATTTTCGAAAGGTCAAAGATATTTTATCTCATTTATTGATGACCATTATTGATTTATGTATCTTTATCTCTTATTTGATAAGGTTGAAAATTTTGATGCTTTTAAGACCTATAAGGCTGAGGTTGAGAAATAAAAAGAAAAGACCATAAAGATTGTAAACTCAAATAGAGGTGGAGAGTATTATGGTATGTATATAGAAAAAGGATAAATGTCGGGTCCATTTACAAAATTCCTTGAAGACAAAGGTATTATTGCACAATATATAATATTTGACACACCACAACAAAATGGTGTAGCTAAAAGAATGAACCGTACACTTATAGACATAATAAGGAGCATGATTTGTAATTTTAATCTACCATTATCCTTATAGAGTGAAGCACTAAAGAATGTTGTGTATATTTTAAATAGAGTTTCATCCAAAGTTGTACCTAAGACAGCTTTTAAATTATGGAATGGATGGATGCCCGATTTAAATCATAAACATGTATGGGGTTATCTTGTTGATGTAAGGATTTATAATCCTTAATTAAAGAAATTGGACCCAAGAACATCTAGTAGATATTTCATTGGTTATGTAGTGAACTATAAAGGATATATGTTTTATTACCCTTCTCATACTATAAGAATAGTAGAGGCAATAAATGCTAAATTTCTTGATGATTTTAATTTTAGTGGGAGTGATTTTACTAGAAAGATAGAATTTGAAGAAACACAAGATTTAACTGAGTTGTATAAAGATAAAAAAACAATTGGTTATTGTTCAAGAAAATCATTTAGATAATTTTAAACAACAACTAATTTAAGGGCAACCAATTCAATAGCAATTAGTTCTTGATGAAGTAAACCCACATGAAAAAAATGAATAATTAAAAAGATCGTCAAGAACAAGGAGACTAACAATTTCTAATGACTATGTTGTATATCTTCGAGAGTCTAACTTTGATGTTAGATCTAAAGATCATCCAAATTCATTTTCACAATGCATGAATTGAGAAAACTTTGTTCTATGGTATAATGCCATAAAGAAAGAAATTGAGTCTATGTCTAAAACTCATGTTTAGGATCTTGTCGAATTATAAGAAGGATCTAAAGCCTTAAGTTGTAAATGGGTTTACAAAACCAAAAGAGATGTTTCTCGTAATATCAAGCGATATAAAGCTAGACTTGTAGCTAAGAGTTATACTAAAAAAAGACATAAATTACCATGAAACCTTCTCTCTAGTTTATAAGAAGGATTCATTTAGAATAATAATGGTATTAGTAGCTTATTTTGATTTAGAGTTACATTAGATGAATGTGAAAACAACATTTCTAAATTGAGATTTAGAAGAAAAGGTATATATGAATCAACCTAAAGGTTTTTATGCTAACACAAAGAAACACTTGTTTTGTAAGCTAAAGAAATCTATATATAAACTAAAGCAAGCCTCCCAATAGTGGTACATTAAATTTCACTATGTTATAGTCTCATATGGTTTTGTTAAGAACATTGTTGATCAATTTATATATATTAAGTTTAGTAGGAGAAAATATATCTTTCTTCTCCTATATATAGATGTTATTGTGCTTACAAGTAGTGATTTGGGTTTGCTAGATGAGACAAAGCAATTTCTTTCTAAAAAATTTGATACGAAGGATTTGAGTAAAGCTTTTTATATCATTGGTATAAAGATTCACAGAGACAGGTCTCAAAGAATATTTAGAATTGTCTCAAAAAGTCTATATTGAAAAAGTTTTGGAAAGATTCAGGATGTCAAATTATGATCTTTCAATAGAACCTATTGTCAAAGGGAAAAATTCAATAAAAATCAATGCCCAAAAAATATATTGGAAAATGAGCAGATGAGTAATATTCCCTGTGCATTTATAGTTGGTAGTTTGATGTATGCATAAGTCTATACAAGACCTGATTTGGCATTTGCAGTAGGAATATTGGAAAAGTTCCAAAGTAATCCAAGAATGAACCATTGGAAAGTTGCTAAGAAAGTCATTAGGTATTTACAAGGAACCACAAGTTGACTTCAAACATATTAATCACCTTGAGGTGATTAGTTATTCAGGCATGAATTTTACTGGTTATGTAGATACAAAAAAGTCTACTTCAGGATATTTTTTTCTTCTTGCTGGAGGAGTTGTGTCTTGGAAAAGTACTAAGCAAACTATTGCTGCTTCATCTACTATGAAAGAAGAATTCATTACATGTTATGAAGCAACGACATAAACAATCTAGTAAAGAAATTTTATTTTTGGTCTTATAGTTGTCAATTCCATATTATGACCAATAAAGATATATTGTGATAATTTGACTGCAATGTTATTCTCTAAGAGTAATAAAAGTGGAAGCCAAAACAAGCATATCGACATAAAATATCTTATTATAAAAGAGAAAGTGAAGGAACATGAAGTGCTTATTGCGTATATTAACACTGAGTTAATGGTCGTGGATCCTATAACTAAAGTATTGCCGATAAAACAATATAGAGATCATGTGGATAATATAAGTCTAGCTACCCCATTTGATGTTTGACTTCATTTTGTTTTAGTTGATTGTCTAGATATTTTTCTTTATGTTATTTTTAGAGACTAAAGTGATGTTTTGTGCATATAAAATATTATTTTTCATATCTATTGGGATATATAAAGTTAAGTGTAAATGACTTATTGAAAGTTTATTAAAAAAGTTTATTTGCTCATTAAGTGTTTATTTTGAGGATGCAATGTATTGTAATACATGGAAGGAATTACTTCATTATCAAGTATGACCACTATGATTCATATATTGTATTCTTGACTTAAGTGTGAGTGTTTCCACATACTAGATATTTTGAACTCTATAAAGATACTGTCACTTTTCATGTGATGCCATATGGACCAAATAGGAGAATGTTAGAAAAATATTGTTAGTGAAGATGTTGAAATATTATGATTCTTTCCTTCTCTGCAGGATTCTTTATGATTCTTTCCTATTTTGCAGGTTTTCTTTTCTGCATGATTCTTTTCTAATTATAGTATTAATGTATATGGTAGGATAGATTGATTATAGGAACAATATTATTTCTTTCTTTGTTATAGGAGTAATATTATAGGCAGATTTGTTGATCCAGTACTACATATATTTCCATGTATTCTTCATTTAAGAACAAGAGAAATAATAAACTCTTCTTAATATTTGATTCAAACTTAGTATTAGAGCCTCCCGAAAGGTTCTTCTTCTTATTTCTTTCTTTCTTCTTTTTTTTTCAAACGCCACTATGAATAGACAAGATGTTGAAGCTTCTGGTAACAAACTTGGTCCAATTATTATTCAATCTGAAGGATCCTCGTTTAATGCAAGGATTCTACTCAATGAAACAAACTATGACATGTGGTCTCAAATCATTGAAATGCATATTGCTGAGAAGGAGAAACTCTCCTTCATTCGTGGTACACAGACACTTGCAGAGAAAGAAGAGGGATACGAAAAATGGTATGCAGATAATCAAAAAGTCAAGAGATGGCTTTTAATGTCTATGACTCCAGAAATAATGAAGAGATACCTGCACTTACCTATTGCCCATGATATTTGAAAAGCTCTCTCTAAAGCTTTCTATGATGGAACAGATGAGCTGCAAGTCTTTGCCTTAAACAAGAAGGTGTTCTCTGCCAAACAAAGGGGCAGAACATTATCTGTGTATTATGGGAAACTGACTGAGATCTTTGGTAAATTAGATCACCGTGATAAGGTGATCATGAAGAGTGAGAAAGATGTTGAATCCTAAAAACTAGTCCAGCGATAGAGGGTGCATATCTTTCTTGCTAGATTAGATGATGACTTCAAACAAATCTGTGGAGAAATTCTGAGAAAGGAACCAGTTCCTAAACTAGAAGAGTGTTATGCACTAATCTGTTGTGAATCCATTCGAAGTACAATGATGAACGGAGAAACAGAACACTTTGAAACCTCAGCAATGGTGGCCCAAAACCGATTTGGCAAGTATCAGCAAGAGAGAATAAGGTATAATCATCAGAAGAATGGGTTGATATATCTAAATACAAATCCAGTCACTGTGATCACAACGGCCAAACTAAAAGCAAATGCTTTGAACTGGTGGGATATCCAGACTGGTGGGATCATAATTGTGATCCATGAAAGAAGCACCCAATGATGACAGCCCCTACTACAACAATTGTCGAAACATATGGCAAAATTAATACTGCTGGGAAGGTTTCATATGACAGCGGTAAGTTTTTTTAATGTTTCTGCGCCTATTTCTAATAGTGCATGAATAATTGATTTTGGTGCATTTAACCACATGACATTTGATTCTACTAAAGTCTCATTAATCAAAACCATCCTCCAAACAATTTGTTTCCACTGTCAATGACAGTTCAAATCTAGTTAGAGGGGAAGGATTAGTAACTCTCTCTAATGACTTGAGTTTAGATATCGTTTTAGTTGTTCCATCTTTAAATTATAATTTATTGTCGATCTCCTAAATAACCATTGCTTTATTTTCTATTGTTATTTTTTGGCTTAACTCTTGTATGTTTAAGGACATCCGAACAAGGTACACTACTAGAAAATCGATAAATACAAACGGAAATACCAAGGGAATATTTTTGTCGGTAAATTTCTGAGGGATTTTACCTACAGAAATTTTCCCTCGGTATATACCGAGGGAATTACTGTTGGAAAAAAATTAAAACAAAGCAAAAAAAAATGATGACGTGTCATTTTTACCAACAGCATTACCAACGGAATTTATTTCATCGGTAAATCCGTTGGTAAATCCGTTAGTAAACTGTAAACATTGTTCATCATGTCAATTACAAAGGGAATCACCGACGGAAGTATTTTCCAGAGAGCTTCAGAATTGTTCACCTTCCAATTGCACTGTTAATTGTTGTTCTTTATGGATAAAATCATCGACGGATTGAAAAGTCGTCGGTGTTATTTGACGGTTTTCTGAAAAAAATCAATTGATTTAAAATTTTCATTTAAATATTACAGACGGAATCACCGACGGATTGAAAAATCATCGGTAATTGTTGGCGGTTTCTGAAAACTTTTTGCAAAATTGAAAATTTAAATTAAATATTACCGATGGAATTACCGATGAAATAATTAAAAAAATATTAATATTCAATTATCCATCGGTAAATCCATCGTTAATGCGCCTCAATGAAAAGCCTAAATGCCCTTATTTCACAAGAAACATACTCATTTCTTATAATTCTTCTTCTTCTTCTTTTTCTTCTTCACTATATGTAAAAAACATTAATATCTATTTCTTTCTTTTCTTTTCTCTCCTCATCTCCTTCTCTTTTCTTCCATGCTCGGGTATGTCTTCTTCTTCTTTCTTCTTTTTTCCTCTTAGTTTTTTTTAATTAATATGCTTTACGAAATTTTTTCTCTCTCCTTAGCTTCACTTGCAACTACATTAAGGTGATATTTTTTTCTTCTTTTTTCATGATTTTTTTCACTATATTTGTTTTTTATTTTATTTTTAATTGTTTTTGTTTTTAATAATTGTATAAATTTTGTTGTGAGATTTTTTTTTCATATGAGACTAATTTTTAGTTGATTTATTTATAGGATTTTTAAATTTTTAGCAATTGCAACTTCATTTTTTTCATATGAATTTTTTTAGTTGAATTTATTTTTTTCATTTTATTTATTTGTTTGAATTGATTTTTTTTCCCAAGCATTTTGAGTATATAATATACAGTGTTGATTTATGTTAATTTAATTATTTTATAATTTTATAAAATGAATTTTTTTAAAAATGTTTATAAATAATTACCGATGGAATTTCCGTCGGTATATCCGTCGGTAAATCCATTGGTAATAAAAAAATATTATTACCGAGGGATATACCGACGAAATGAAGCGGGTAATTTTTTTTATTACCAACAGATAAAAAATTACCGATGAAAGATTCACCGACGAAGCATTTCTGTCGGTGATGTTGTCGGTAAATTAATTACTGACGGAATATGTGTCTTATGCCGATGGAAAAATTCCATCGGTAAAACTGTTAAATCTTATAGTGGTAGACGATTTGTTGTGGTAAAAAGAAGAGGGTCTAAATGCAAATAAGAATAATTATACAGCATAAATACTATTCTTCTTACCAACAACAGATCTGCAACTATCGTGAAGAAAGAAAAGAGGGAGTTTTGGTATCTATTTTTACAGATTAAGAGAGAAACACCAAATTTCAAGAACCCATCCAAGATTTAGGGTTATAGATAAAAATAAACACTGGTAGGCAAGGGATTAACAAGAAAAAATTGAACAAGAAGAGAAGAGGGTCGAGTCGGCTGTCATTAAAAAGAAAATGAGGGATCGAGACCTTGATTCGTATCGGGTAAGATATTCTAAACATGGTCTTATGAGTTATTATAAAGTCGATTATGAATTGATGCCTGGATGTTAAATTATAGATTTGAGTTCTCTAACTCCAGAGATAGTTAAAAATCTAAGAAGAGGTCAGACAGTAACAGTTCAAAAATAGATAGTAACAATTGGACAGTAACAGTCCAAGTGTTTGTTAATGACCGATTTTGACTATCTTAGAGGCAGAATTGGGTTCTCCTCAAATTATATAACTTGTAGCCTCATGTCTTATCTTTCCAACGACATAAATTTTGCTTGAATCGGAGTTCTATAACTCCAGATATAGTTAAAAATCCGAGGAGAGGTCAGACAGTTACAGTTCAAAAAATGGACAGTAATAGTCCAAGTGTTTGTTGATGAGCGATTTTGACTATCTTAAAGGCAGAAATGAGTTCTCCTCAAATCATAGAACTTGTAGCCTCATGTCTTATCTTTCCAACGACACAAATTTTGCTTAAATTGGAGTTCTATAACTCCAGATATAGTTAAAAATCTGAGAAGAGATCAGACAGTAACAGTTCAAAAATGAGGCAGTAACAGTTGGACAGTGACAGTCCAAATATAAAAAAAGGATTGATAAATAGGATTGGACAAAGAACGACAATAATAATGAGTGAAATGAGAAAAACATAAAGTACTAAGAAATGACTGAAAGAAAGACTTATTGGTTGTTGATATGGTTATTATAAAACATATCCTTGAGTGAGGAAAATTTATGAGATAAACCTGTGATTTGTAGGAGGGACCACAGGCGTGGTGCAACAACAGCAACAGGGGAGCATGAGTAGAGCTTCTATTGCAGGTAGGTGATCCGCACCTATACTTTCTAGTCTAATTCTATGATTAATAACTTATTGATGTGAGATGTAAATTACTGAATGTTGGATATTAGGAGAAAGGAGGAAAGTTTGCGTAATGATGCTGATATTTGGATAGTATTCTTAATGTATGTGTATTCAAGGTCAACGGTTGTTCTGTGAATTGCCAAGTGATGAAATTATAGCTGATAAATAAAATATGAGAAGTGTGATTTGGGGTGTGAACTAGCATACATTTAGTGTATGTTAGGATCTTGGGTAAGGGGATCACCATGTATTGACTAAAATACATTTAGTATTTGTTAGGATCCCGGGTAAGGGGATCGAGATGTATTGACTAGCATACATTTAGTGTATGTTAGGATCCCGGGTAAGGGGATCACCTTGCATCGACTCCTATAGGAAGATGATGATAACAATGAAATTGGTATCGGTAATGTGTTAAGCAGAAATAATCATGGGTGGTTTTATGAGATCTTGAATGTAGGTTGATAATAGAAGAGGAAATGGTTTTTAGTAGTTAAAGGAGAAAAAGTCTTCAATAAGAACCAAAAGGGAGAAGTGAATAAAATATGAATGTATGTTGCCTTTTTAAATTGCCGCATATTTGTATTGCTATATTATTGTGATATTCATATTTCAATAATATGTATTTTATTTTCAGGACCATCACATGCACGTCAGGAGTAGATTCTAGCTTAGGTTTTTTTTTTTTTTTGTAATTTAGGTTCTAGGAAGTATACCCTTATATTTGGTAATATTGTAACTTTTATTTAACTCAATTTGTATAATTGATGTTTAAACTTGAATTGATGAATTTAATTCGGTAGTTTATATAATAACTATGTTCCATTAAGCATGTTTATATCTTTAACCATCCATAATGATAATTGTTGTACAATGTATATCATCACATTGTGGTTGATATGGATGGTGATGTTTGTGGGATTGAGACCCGCGATGATTGGGTTGAATTGAGTTGGAGATGCGATATATTAGAAGTGTAAACAGGTCGTATGTCGATAACTTGGGACCTCCCGGTATAGGGGGGACTCCGTCGAAATTTCAGTAAATTTTAATATGAAAACCATGAATATATATATATATATATATATATATATATATATATATAAGAAAAAAAAATTCTCTGTTTTCGGTTGACATAAGAGTGTTGTTTTTATCTCCAAGTAAGGGATGTTACATTTTGGTATCAAAGCTCAGGTTGCTATTCCAGGGATAGGAATGAGTATAGGGTTTTGAAATGTGGTTCAGGATAGTGAGAACAAGGCAAGGAGCCAGGACTGATCTATTCCCAGTTCGGGGAAGTGATTAGAGTCTTTATTATGAAAGTGATCTAGATTGGGATCCCTTGACAAACACTTCCTCTCATGTACTTGCAACATCAGTATACTCTAAAAAAGGCGAGTTAGTGAGACTTCGAGATGATTTGTTATCTCGTTAGGCTGGGGTAACAATGCCCGATGTATCAGACATAGCGAGAGAAAGTATACCTCTATCAGTGGCATCGGTAGACGGGACAAACCTATTTTAGGATCTTGCTTCTATGGATCATATAGTGAGAGCTGTAGCAGCAGGAATGGCAGTAGGAGCCTCCAGTGTAGCTTCTAGATCAGGGGGAGCAGTCACCATAGTGCAGTGCGTGGGGTGTATGAGAGGGATGGGTTGTATGATTTACCATGGTGAAGAGGATGCTGAGGTTGCTGGGCTTAGGCTAAAAAAAAGGAAAAAAAGAAGAGGAAAGAGTATAAATCAGATGTAGGTGCCAGAGATTTGACAGCTTTTATAGAGGGGTAAAACTATATATTAGAGGGTTAGAATTGAGGGTAGATCTTTTGCCGTTAGAGTTATATGATTTTGACTTGAATCTGGGCATGGCTTGGCTAAGTAAACATAAGGTATAAGTGGATTGTTTCACCAGGACAGTGACAATCCAAGGAATAGGTGATAAAAGAGTAGTGGTTAAAGGGGAACGAAAAGATATTCCAAGTTGTGTAATCTCAGTCTTGGTGGCTAGAAAGTTATTGAGGAAGGGTTGTTCTGTTTGGTTAGCCCTTGTAAGAGAGCTGGAAATGGTAGTATAGATTTGGCTAGTATTCCCGTTGTGAGGGAGTTTCGAGATGTATTCCCAAAAGAGTTGCCTGGATTACCTCCCGTAGAGAAATTGAAGTTTCCATAGAAACCATTCCAAGAATTCCTCCTATAACCCAGTCTCCTTATAGGATGACACCTATGGAATTGGCTGAACTGAAGGTCCAGCTTCAGGAATTGTTAGATAAAGGATTCATTCAGCCTAGTAACTCGCCCTGGGGAGTTTCGATATTGTTTGTAAAAAAAAACAAGAAGGATGACACACTTTGTTTGTTCATTGATTATTGTCAATTGAATAAAGTGATGGTGAAGAACAAGTACCCATTCCCCTGAATAGATAATTTGTTTAATCAATGGAAGGTTGCTGATTAGTACTTAAAAGTGCATTTTTATCAAGGTTTTATATCATCATTTTGCACTTGAAGTATCAATAACTCCTTAACTAAAGCATGTTTTACAATAACGTATCTAATAATATAAGATACCTTTAATTTATGGTAAATGTTCATCTTAAATGCAGGCCTATCACATAAATGAAAGAATTGATTGATGAGTTGAAGTACTTAAATTGAAAGGACAAAGAG
>Ga0325405_1004485_pt1 | contig 14240 bp, 11 predicted proteins | sample PopdelMetagenome_21_FD_205663 | JGI IMG/M metagenome (GOLD analysis project Ga0325405, IMG submission 205663) | Populus deltoides microbial communities from Bellville, Georgia, United States - Xylem-Control-R2 | ecosystem: Host-associated > Plants > Phyllosphere > Stem > Wood/Secondary xylem... | reverse complement strand
GGCATGGCATAGATTTCATTTAAATCCCGACGATTAATTGAGTTTTGAAGTTTGCATGTAAATAAATTCATGAAAATTTATACTCTTTATCCTTCTTAATTGTGTTCTTGTTTATAATGCATATATTATTGGATATTGATTGGGGATTAAAAGATTAGTCATAGTGATTTGATTTAATTTAATTTAACTTCAATTTGATTTTACCTATCATTTCTCGAGGACGAGCAAGAGCTAAGTGTGAGGGTATTTGATGCAACCATATTATTCGATAGTTTCACCCACATTTAACTAGTGTTTTGCCTATGTTTTATATATAAAATGCCTTGATATTCTTTATTTTATATTTTGTAGGCACTTTTAGATGAAAGATGTAAAAAGAAGTAAAATGGATGTAATTGATAGATTTGACCTTTAGTCGATGTTTTGTGCAAAACATGAGCTCTAGAGGTCGAAATGAAGTGATTCTAGTGGCATTACAAAGATTACATCCATACATTTCTGAACATCTAAGGGAAGAAAATAAAATAAGGAAGAGCATGGAAATCGCAGCCTTTAAAGTCAAATCTCGCAATCTGCCAATGTTGACCTTTGGCCATTCCGACTTGAATATTTGGAGCTAAAGAAGTCCAATTGATGCAAAATAATTTTTTTTAGATTTCTAACTCAAAGGCCTATAAACCCTTTAAAATTTCAGCCAAAAACAATGTCATATGAGGGAGATATGATTTTTCAAAAATGACAATTGAATTCTGCCAGCAAACAGGTTTCGTGAAGAAACGAGTCCAAATTACGTTCCGAAGCATCTATACCGATATCCAAGTTTTTATTTCAAAAATTTAGCTGCTATAAGTCAAAGCTTGAAGATTTCATGCAAGGCTATTTCTCTTTTTTTAGGAAAATAGTTATTGAAGTATTTAAATGTAAACAGTCTACTTAAGGGAGGACTATTTTGTAAAATAGAGACTAGGGTTTCCTATAATATAAAAAGAATGAGAGAAAAGAAGGGGGTAGCCAGCCAAGAGGAGAAAAATGCCCCCTCCTCTAGGAAACTCAAAATTATGCATTTTTCCTTCTTTTTGATTAGTTGTTCAACAAACATGCAAGGCTAAACACTTTTTCTTGGTTGCAAGGACACGAAAACCTTCGGATTTCAAGAACTGCAAGATTTATTTTACCTTTTCTTTTCAGTTTATATGATGAATATGTTTGTTCTCCTATGCTTATTTTTTCTATGATTGTTTATTTTAATTGCTAGAGCGGACTCTAAGTTATTATTGTAGACAATCGATTGCTATGTTTGATATTAAAACCGGAGTTGTGGTATATAAACTTGTGAAGCAACTGAGTTTAATAATTGTGGTGGATCTACGTTATTAATCTTAAGGAGAACATTCAATCAAATCAAACATGAACTGCGGATAGTTATGTTTTCTTGATTAATCAACTTATCTAGTTCTTAAGGCTGTCATTGAATTAAATTACTAGTGCGGACACTGTGGTTGTTTGATAGTTAGGGTTAGTTATACGGCGGATCCGTTAACTAACCAATGTTAAGAAGAGATAAATATTCAGAATATAAATTGGTGTTTCGTTTCCATGATCAGTTCTGATTTCTGTAGATGGATGTGTGCTTGCAACCAAGGTTTGTTCTCTTGATAATTTTCTGATTTTATTAAATTTTATTTGATAGTTTTCTGTTTTCTTTTGCTTTAGCTTAGATAACGTCCAAACCCCACCCCAAATTGCATATCATCTAGCATAAAAATCTGACTTGAATCTTCCTCGTGGGATCGACCCCTTGCTTGCTCTATACTATCTTGTGTGTTGTGTTTGAAGTTAGGGTAATTAATTTGTGCGACCGCGACATCGCAACAGCTTTAATCTGATGGTGTTCATGCTATAATTTGAGTCATTATAGGTGTTACAGACCTCCTCAATTTCCTTTAAATGCAAGTATGGATTTTTAAAATCTAAGCCATGAAAGAAGGTAAAAGTTGAATAATGCCTGGCTTAAAATTAAAATGAGATGCATTAGGAGGAAAAACTATGCATGATGGTGCACTTGTTCTTGTAGGATTCATGTGGTCTCTAAGTATTCTAACACGATTATTCTCATTATGAAACAACTGATTATTTTCTTCGGTCATATTTTCTGAAAATGATGAGGATACCCTATAAAGTCTACACTTAATGTACGTGACCAAACTCTCATGCACGTGTAGGAAGAGAATAAAAGGAAGAAGAAAACAAAACGAAAAGAAACAAAACAAAAGAAACAAACTTAGATATAAAAAAAGTGAAAAGAGAAAATAAAATAAATAATATAATTTGTACAAGAATTTACCTCCCCGGCAACAGCGCAAAAAACTTGACACGACCAAAAGATTGATGACTTCTCCCAAGTGCAGGGATGTCGAAGTAATAAATAACCCGGCAAGACCGGGGTTGAATCACAGGGAGGTTAACTATATAAATCATAAACAACAACAATAACAACAACAATAACAACAACAACAACAACAACAACAACAACAACAACAACAACAACAACAATAATAATAATAAAGAGAGCTTTGAGATGTGATATTGATATAAGGATTAAAAAATGATAAAAATAATTGTCAAGGTTAGAGGATCCACTAATGGTATTTCAAACAAGTATAGCATAAATTCAGAAGTTGATAATAGTCATTGATAACGTAAGAATTTGAACAGACTTAAATCATGAAAGTTCTAGGACATTATCTCAGCTTTCCAGGAAAAACACATTGAGATCATTTGGACTTCTAGAACTCGAGATATGGGCTGAACACTGAACAGTGTCTGGGCTGCAGGATAGATTCAGACTTCTCCATTGTTGCTACAATTTGGACTTGAAAACGGCCTTTTTAAATCTTGAACTCCCATGAAAGTTTTAGGCCTATGTCTTAGCTTTCCATCTATATAAAGCAGACCTACATCCAAAATCTATAGCTCCAGATATGACCCGATGATCGAATAGTGTTCCAGTTTGGATTGAACCAGCATCTCTTTTCTAAGTTTGGCCCTCTCTTTGTCCTTTCAATTTCAGTACTTAAACTCATCAATCAATCTTTTCATTTATGTGATAGGCCTACATTTAAGATGAACATTTACCATAAATTAAAGGTATCTTATGATATCAGACTTGTTATTATAAAACATACTTTAGTTAAGGAGTTATTGATACTTCAAGTGTAAAATAATGATATAAAACCTTGATAGAAATGCACTTTTAAGTACTAATCAACAATTCAGCAACGAAACACATTCCCTGCAGACAACACAGTTTGGCAGTGAAACTAATTCGCTGCTGACACACAATTCGACAGCGAAAACTTATTCGCTGCAGACAACACAGTTCGACAGCGAAACTGATTCACTGCTGACACACAATTCGGCAGTGAAAACTCATTCGCTGCGGACAACACAGTTCAGTAGCGAAACTGATTTGCTGCTGACACACAATTCGGCAGCGAAAACGCATTCGCTGGAGACAACACAATTCGACAGCGAAACTGATTCGCTACCAAAAACATAGTTCGCGGTGAAAACTCATTTGCTATGGCATTTTAATTCGTTCTTTGGATCCAGCAGAATCATACAATTTTAACATGAACACATATGCAAATTCAATTTCAGCACATACTTTTTCATTAGATTCTTGTTTCAACTGTACAAATTCAATTTCAGCACATACTTTTTCATTAGATTCTTGTTTCAGCTGTAGCATGCTTTCAAGGTTACAAACATACATAATCATGCACATAACCTTACTCTAAGCATGTTGATGCGAACCTCGTGGTCACGCAACCAGCACACAAAAACACCAATTCCCGGAAAGCCAAGTAAATCAGGTTTGATAGGAGTGTGACACAAAGATAACTTGTACCTAGGCACCAACACTATTGGAAACGGAAACCCCCACCCAATGAATATTGATTCGCGAATGAAAAGTATAAGGATGATGCCACAAAGATAGTTGTTCTTCGATAAGTCATTTTTCAATTCATTAGAGAACCATGGAAGGGAGATTATCTCACCAACACACACACACACACACAAAGTGCGGTAAACAAGAAATTTTATTAATCTGAATTGTCTACCTTACATGTCTGGTTATGCCCTTATTTATAGTGACTCCAAACTAAAATAAACCCTAATGGACCCCTTATGTGGACTTATATGATACCCATTTACAATTAAACTCAAATAATATAAATAAACCCTAAACTAAAGAAGAAAATAATAATAACAATAATAAATCCAAATTTAATATCCTAAATATAATAGGATCAGATTTGTTGTCCTTTAAAAGTCCCAAATAGACTAGAAAATCTGATCTGAAGGTAGAATTTATTCTAAAGTCTTTTCTTTTTGTAGCTAGGATGAATAAGGAATCCTTGTAAGGATTCTGAAATAATTATGAATCCTTGCCACACTTGGCAACTATGTTGCAGCCCATTAAAGATCTTGGTAGAATTAGTAGATTTCAAAAATAAGCTGCCATATCTTTTTAGGAAAAGAATCCTAGCCAAATACGAAGTCCACAAGTCAAAAGGAAGTAAATAACAAAATTCATACAACCTTTGTTGACCTGTATTGAGATGCCTTCCCAAACTCCAATTGATCTAAAATTTGAGCCCAAGGTAGGAAAACATGTCAGGAGACTCCACGTAAAATTTCAGCCCGATCCAACGATCGGATTGAGAATTATCATTGTCGCCGTAAAACTGGATAAATCACTTTTTACATCGAAATCTAAATTTGACCTTGCCTGGATCGTATCACCTCTCTAACACTCAAGGAATGTGCATGCAACTGGTTGCTAGGTTTTCTTCTTGGGGAAGCGGTGGCTATAGTGGTGTTTGCTGGCTGGCTTTTGGGGAGAGGTCTAGACTTCTTCTCCTTCCATGCCTTAGACCAACTCTGTTTTTCCTTAATCCTCCCTTCTTCTCCCACGTTCCAAGGAGATGCATGCAGCTGGTTTTGCTTCGGGAAGAGAGGTTGCTGCTAGCTAGCTGTTTTTTTAGGAGAGGAAAAAGGCAAGAGCATGCAGCCCCTTTTGGAAAGAGTGCCCCTTTCTCATTCCTTGCTGCATTTATACCCTTCTTAAATGCAAAAAGGGTGTTTGCTGGGCTGGATAAGGTTGTTGTTCCCATCCCTCTTTTGGGTTAATCTAAGGTTTTTAATGTCCTCTATTGTTCTCATCTAGAATAGCCCGGTCCAACATGAATTTTTGTTAGGCTTTTCGGCGTCACTGCTGATTCAAAAATTGGTAGCCATAAACTATGTCGCTGCCAATTCAAAAATCATCTGCGAAAACTACGTCACTACCGATTTATAAATCGGCAGCCAAATTGTGCTACTGCTGATTCAAAAATTAATAGCCAAAAGCTTTGCCGCTGTCGATTTTGAAATCGGCAGCAAAACTGTGTCGCTACCGATTTAGAAATCGGCAGCCTCAAATTGTACCGCTGCCGATTCTGAAATCGACAACCAAGTACTGCGTTGTGCCTATCCAGAAATCAGCAGCCATAAATTGTGTCGCTACTGATCTAGAAATCGACAACAAAGAAGTGTGCTGCTGCCGATTCAGAAATCGGCAGCGACAGTGGAGTCGTTTTTTGCTTTACTTTTTGGGTGTTTACATTAATCAAGTTTTTTTTTACCTTTTTTAATTATTTCTTTTGAATTTTTATCTTTCAACATTTTATTTGCAAGAAATTAAGCTTCAACTTTTTCGCTTTCTATGGAGCTATCATGCTCTCATTTGATTTATTAGAAATTAGTCTTCATCCTTTTTTTTTTTTTTACTTTCCTTTCTATGAGATTATACCAATCTTATGTCCATGGACGTAAAGTTTGCGAGTTAACCCGATTTAACTGGGGTTTAATTTTTGTAGTTTTTTTTCTAAATCATCTTTTTTTAGTTTTCCCCTTTAATATTAGATTATTTAATAATCTGAATAGGCTCAGATCGGGTTTTTTTTTACCTTTTTTCTTTGTTATTTTTTCTTAATTTATTTATTGTCAATGTATTTTTTTTAATTCATATTATTTAAATTACCAATTTAACCAATGACTCGATTCTTAGATTTTTTTTCCTTATTATTTTTCTTACATGGAAAAAAAATCTGGATGACCCACAGCAGAGCGCGGGCCACAAATCTAGTTACATCTAAAGAAGAAACAAAAAAATAAGAACAATTAGAATTTAAAAAAAAAAAACTTAAAGGCATCACTCATTCATTGTGCACCAAACCACATGTCACTATGGATTGGAATTGTCATTGAATGACGAATTTGCCTTCCAAAAATGGTAAAAGGGGGTTTTTGGGTGTAATCATAATCTTATGTTTATGAAGTTCAGAAATAGTCACCTAGTATTATAGTCACTAAAAAAACCTAATGGTCTGCAAAAGTCTGGATAAGAGGATTAGTTATGCAAAGGAGAGACGCATCACCCCAGTGTACCCTACCTAAAATAAGTTGCATTGTTGTTTGATTGTTATTCTAAGTCGTGTTTCTCTCCATTGATCTTGTCAAACGTACAAGGCAGATCTTCCTTCATAAGAAAGTCTCTACTTTATTGGGTTATGTCCTAAATATTCTAAGACCTAGACTTTATCTCTTGAATACAACCAAGTCCTAGCATTCTGAATAACAAACTAATTAAAATGGGATTTTTTTGTATTTTAGCCAAATCCTAATGGATAATCATAAACCGGTTATGATATTCATTTTTGCATTTCTTGAAACATGAAAAGCCTTTTTTTTTGTATTCTTGGACTTTTTTTGGAATTTCTTTTTGAAGTTTCGAAGAAAACATGTGCTTTTAATATTGAGTACGTATCTTACAATGTAAGTCAACTGCCCGATATTAAGCAAAATTGTTGTAAAAACATGCAAAGGACCTACAAATATTTTTAAAATGCCTTTCGAAAATTTTGAAAAAAAATTCATTCTTTTTTTTTAATATTATTATATTATCTTATTATTATTAAATATATTGGGTTGAACCCGACCCATCCATTTGGGCTAGATTGAAATGAGTCCAACCTGGCTCAATCAAAATGGGTTGGGCCAACAAACTACCCAATAATCCTTTCTCCTTTTTTTTAAATATTGGGCTGGACCCAACCCAACCCAACCCAACCATCTAGGTTGGGTTGAAACGAGTCCAGCCCAGCTCATATGATCATGTTAATTATATTTGCGTGGCTGGTCTTATGGCAGGGGTAAGAAGAAATTTACCTGGTGTGGGGGTGGTTGGCTAGCCATGGTGGTAAAGGCTAGCTCTTGTTAGTGGATGAATTAGCAGTCACAACATCGTAAAGGAGTTGATAGATTATCGTGTGGGGGAGAGAGGATAAGCTCATAGTGGATGTTCTTGTTACCAACGAGATGATGGGGTTGTAAGGTGTTGGGAGACCGATGGTCACGACGTGGGTAAGATGGTGGTGGTGGCTGAAGAAGTAGTGAAAGAAGAGAAGAGAGGCGGCAATGGCAGAAAAAACTAGGGGGCTGATTTTTTGCCAACTTTGCACACTAATTTCTTGTTTCTCAATGCCCGAAATCTAACCCTATTTATGGGGGATGGAAGAGGGACATCTTATTTTTATTGGGGACAAATCTTGACCCTTGATTCAAGCGAGAAGGATCCCAACTGTTGGCTCAAAATGTCTTCATGGTCTGTGAAAATTGGTTGCAAAAAGACTGATTGGGTTGGCCTTTTTGGGGCGATGGTTGTAGGGACAACCAGCCAGCAAGAACTACTATGGGGTGTAGTACAATGTCAGGCCATCATAATAGTGTAGGGTTTGTCTGGTTTGGTTGAGAGATGAAGCATTAAATACTCTAGAAAAGTAGCAACTTAAGTAGTTTTTTCTGGTACAAAAGTGGAAGATGATGAACAGTAATCAGATGACAAGTCATCTGGTTTTTTTATATATATTGTTTAGTCAAAACAATATCATTTTGGCTTTTAGGGTTTTAATTTAAGGATTCAACCAAAATTCAATCTAGCCCATTGTCTTTTGATTGATTTTAAATGAAAATTGATCCCAAACTTTTAATTTTATGCAATTTTGTCCTTGTTGAACTTCAATATCAGCCCTGAATTTTAGTTCATTTTTAATTGTGATCCTTGGTATTGGATTTATGAAAATTGATTCTCAATTGACCATTAAACTTTTAATTGTCTTTAATTTCACCCCTATCTTCAATCGAATTAAGTCTCTGAAGTTTAGTGCCTTTTTTAAAAAGGTCTTTAGCTATTAATTTCTTCAATTTAACCACTAATTGACCCTAAACTTTCAATTTTCTTGCAAGTTTACCCCTAATTTCAATTAATTGACTTTGTAAAAATTAAGTTTGGTCCTTACATAAGTTTGGTAAAAATTAAGTTTACCCCTAATTTCAATTAATTGACTTTGTAAAAATTAAGTTTGGTCCTTACATAAGCATCTCATTTCAATCCTTGTAGGTGATTATAACCACATTGGTTACCCATTATGGGTAGTGGACTTCTTTCAGAAATCTCGCATTCCACTATTTTTGTATCTTTGCCTTTACTCTGAGCAACTTATTTAGGCGCATTCGTTTGGTCTTCTATTTAACTGGCTTGCTTGCTTCTACCAAAGGAATGTTATACACCACCATGTTTGTGTCTAAATCAGACATATTTGCATAAGTCCAAGCAAAAATATCTACATACTTATGCAGTAGAGATGTCAACCTATCTCTTTCTTCAACTATAATAAGAGTGTCAATCTTTAATTCTTTCTTTTCTTGCTTAGTTCTGAAACTATAGTTTATAGTTCTTCACTAACATTTTTCCAATTTTCTTGGATTTTTCCACCAACCTAACAAACTCTTTCATGTCCTCTTCTTCCAATTCTTCATCACCCATTGCAATAGTATTATCAAAGTTTGGTCAATTATTCTTATTGTAATGAGTTTGTGAATTGATGGAACTTTCAGGGTTTCTGAAAATATAGGTTATGCTCGTGTAAATGTGTTAAAAAAATGAAGGCACATCATGAACACAAAAAAAATGCATGATCTCCTTAAAAAGAAGGGCTCATTTGATAGAAAAAATCTTGCGGCATTATGAGTTAAATTGCCGACAAGACTAGAATTAGTCGAAACATAATAAAGTTAAAACAATTTTGTGGACATGATCAAATAAAGGCAAATTACTTTTTGAAAATAATAGAAGCAGGCTCCATCTTCTGATTCAAGTACACCTCTCCTTCAGCCAACTTCCTCACAAAAGCTCTTGCAGGGATCTCATCAATTGTGTGGACAGAAAGCTGCGATAAAACTTCATTTTTATTTCAGTTTCCACTTCCTTAGTTTGTTCCTTATCTTAACATTTTAGAGTACCAATATGAATATCAATTATGCTGGATCTAATCACTTCTACAGACCTTAGAATGGTAGGATGACAAGTTCCTCTTCCTATAGCTCTCATCCTTTATTCATCATCATTTTTGCCTCTCTTTTGATCTTGACAACCCCCTTGTAGTCATCCTTCTTAGGCTTATATCCAAACCCATACTTTTGGTCTGCACACTTTAATTTCATCGCATTAACTCACTCAGGTATCTTCTTTTTGGATCATATTAAAAAGGAATCCTATTTTTCAAAAAGTAGTTGGCAACCATCCTTGCTGCTTGTAAATGTTTTGGCTTTTTCAGCACCACACCTTTAAGTCATGATTTCAAATGCATGAATGTTCCCATCTCTATAATTCTCTACTTCAATGAATGGCACAACCATAATTTTTATCATGAAAACCGTCTCTTCAACTTTAACAGTTATCAGCATTGTATTCATGAAATATTTCAAAGACTGGTGTAGTAAGGAAGCTACCACTCTAGTCGTATAGATCCATGGCCTCCCTAATAATATGTTGTAAGATGGATGAATGCCCATCACATGCAATGTTACTAGGAAAATTTATGGCCCCACGTACGATTCCTGCTCTAATGTCCCAACTATTTGTCTTGGCAAGCTATCGTATACTCTTGCCATCATGGTACTGGGTTTTATATGCGACTCATTAATAGGCATTTCTTTCAACATATGCTTTGCAACATATTTAGTGCATAGCTATTGTCGACTAGTACCTTTTCGATCAAGATGTCTTTACATCGTGCTATGATGTACGGTGGCTTGTTATGCCCAGTACCGTCTGGACCCAGCTCATCCTCGGTGAAATATAGATAATTTCAAGTTTGGATTCTTCCAACCATATGCTCTATAGTTCTTGGTTGATGTCTTGGGGCATATAGGCCTCAATTACCACCTTTTGCAAGGCTTTCCTATGTGGCTCGGGGCTCAGAATTAATGACAATAATGATCAACTAGCATGAATTTTCTTGAACTGCTCAACAACATTGTATTCACTATGTTTTATCAACTTTAATAATTCATTGGTTTCTTCTTCAGTGATGGGTTTATTTACTTCCTCCATCAGATCGACCATTTCCTTACCTTTGGCCTTGTTTTATTTCTCCAACTCTTTTAGGGTGAAACATCTTCCACTACGAGTCAGGCCTCTAACTTCTGCTTGAAAGACAGGTGCTAGCTGCATACTCTAAAAGGAGTCTCTGTAATTAGAGGGTAAGGTATTGTAGTCTCCCTTATGTGTCATTGTGGGTTTGGATAGGATTAGTTTTGGCAACCCACTTGCAGTGAATTATACCCGACACACTTTCTTGTTTTTTCTAAATGCATCCATCATGGATACCTCTCTATCCATCCCCTTGTTTTCTTCGAAGAATTCCTCAAATCATCATTTTTATCACCTTGTTATGGAAGCCTTTGCATTGGTTGATCATGTGGCCTTCTTTACCATGATACTTGTAGAAGTTCATGTTACCTTCTTCATACCTTGCTTTTATCAGCATCTTATAAATTCTGTCCATCAACACTTTTAAACTCCTTGGGCATTCCGCCTCTAATGCATTTACTTACTGACCCACTACCAAAAGCCTGATTGGGCAGGAGGTTCGTACTCATGTTTGGAGTTTCTTTAAACGTTATCCACTCAGCCTTAATTAATTGCAGCAGTTTCTACTTGAAGGCGTTGCAAAATTGAATGTTATGTTCTGCAACGCTTGCATGGTACTCACAGGTGTGAGGTCAGGTTTATACTAACTGGGGTAAGGTGGCCGAAGAGGCATGAGTGGTACTGGAGCTACATGTCCGATGATCAGAAGCTCTTTGGTACATCTTGTTTAAGGGTAGCGGTAACAGGGGTAGTTGTTCGTAGACTCTTTGGTAGTTTTTCCTTAGGAAACTTTCGGTTTGGTTTTTGGCTTGGTAATTTTGAGGCTCGGGTTTTTTGGCAAGAAATGGAGAGTTAAAGTTGATTTTGGCAATTTAAGATGAAGGGAATGGAGTTTTGTAGTTTTGGAATTGGCTCTTCTTGTTTTTGTAGCCACCTTCAACATGATCTACTTCTTCTTCCTCCCTCTAAAGCCCCTTTCTCAATGGGCGCATAAATTTTACCACTTTTTATTCCTTGCTCTATATGCTCGGCTACAACTACAGTGTCATTGAATTGTTATGTTGAACTACCTATCACATGCTCGTAGTATGGTGCTTGAGCGTATTTGCAAATAAGGTGATCATCTCTTTATTAAAAAGTAAGGGAGTGTATTTGTGCTGCTAGATCTCTCCATCTTTAAGCATACTCCCTTATGTTTTCTTTATCCCCTTTTTCTAAATTAGACAAACTTGTTCTGTCATGAGCAATATTCATGTTGTACTTGTATTGATGAAAGCAACTACCAAGTCTTTCCATCTTCGAATCTTTATATTGTCTAGTCTTATGTACTAGCTCAGTGTTGCCCTACTTAAGCTATCCTGGAAAACAACGCATTAATAGTTTTTCATTATATGCTGCTTTTGTCATTTTATTGTAGTAGGATTTGAGATGGGTAATAGGACATTGAGTTCCAGTGTCTTTGATAAACTTGGGAACACGGAACTTCTTTGACATAACCATATTTAGGACCAGACACATTTCTACAATCTGCACTGGTCATACAGGTCTACTCCTTTAATGGCTTCTAGTGCTGCCACATTTCTGCTTCAGATGACCTTATCTTATGAGATTCATTGGCAAATGCATCTATAGTTGTAGAAGTTGGTGCCAATGTTGTTGACTACACAAATGTTAGATTGTGTTGGGGATCTTAACCTTATTCTCCCACCCTTTCCTTGAGTGGAGTTGTCACTTGTGTGACAGGTCTATTGGAAAGATCCTCATTAGAGACATTTTTAAGTGCTTGCTTAAGTAAGCTAGTAATATGAGCCACGCTAGCCTTCAGAGACTCCAATTCTTATTGGAAATGAGTATCAAAATGAGCGCGCTATTCATCTTCCATATCTCTTCGTCTGAGTTGGGTGTTGTAGACTTTATGGATTGGAGCTCTTTGGGGACCTATATTTCAACCTGGTGCATCTATGTATGTCATTCAAAATAAATGTATATATATGGATGGATGTAAATATATGTACATGCATATTGGGTATAGATTAACCTGTTTGAAGGGCTGATCCATGTCTTCTTTATTGAATATGGGCAAAAATCTATAGTCTGATTAATCTAAGAAAATCTTTCTCAAGTTCTTATCCCGGTTAAACTCATATACATTAAAGAGTACAAACAAAAAGATGGGTATTAGCCTTTTTTTAAAAAAATAGTTTTTACACACGGTAATCTCCCAACCTTAGTCCTTAGGAAATTCCCTCCAGCTAATTACATCATCTCAGATTATTACCCATATTTAGAAAAAAATCATGGTCTTAGCTAATAAAATCCTACGGAGTTCAGAATTATTAATCATGTCTGCTTTGATGTAAAATGAATTATTAGGGAATCCATACCCTAATAGAAGGTTTTAGATCATCACATGAGGGGTAAGCTTTCTCTCTGGTCTCAAAAGGGGTCTATAATCCACCTAGTGACCACCTTTCATGAAAGCAGTATAGGAGTTTACAAGGAACAGTTAGGGCACAATATGACCACTATTACAAAGTAAACACTTGGCTCATAGTTAGATGTTTCACGAATTTGACCTCGACTGAAAGTCATGAGGCAAACTGCTACTTCCCACCTAACCTAGAATTGGGTTTATTAGCAAAAATTAAAATGCATGAAGGCATTAATCTATACCTAATGTGCTTATGCATAAGTAGTATAATAAAGAAAAATATGCTAAAATTAAATAGACCAAAACATATAAGTAAACAATCAAACAAGCAAAGCTTAGTCCAACCAGACAAGGCATCTCTAATGGAGTCGCCATCTTGTTGTGACGTGCACGACGTAGAATGGCAGATCTGCCACTTAAGAATGGTAAAAGGGTTTTTTTTTACATATAATCATAATCTTATGATTATAAAGTTCATGAGTCGTCACCTAGTATTATGGTCACTAGAAAATATAAAGGTCTGCGAGAGTCTAAGTAAGGGGACTATTTGTGTAAGGGAAAAATACATCACCCCTAGTGCATCCTATCTAAGGTAAGCTATGTTGTTGTTTGATAGTTATTCTAAGTTATTGGTCTTGACTAAGGTACAATGCAGATCTCCCTTCATGAGAAAGTCTTTATCTTATTGAATTATATCATAACTGTTCTAAGGCCCAGACTTATTTATCTCTTAAATATAGCCAAGTCCTATCATTTCGAATAACAAACTAATTATAATGGGATTTTTTGTATTTTGGTCAAACTCTAATGGATAATCATAAACTAGTTACGATATCTATTTTTGCATTTTTTAAACTATGAAAAGATGATTTTAGCCTCTCTTTTTTAGAAAATATGCATGAAAAACCTTTAGAACTTAGTCTTATGCATGAAAACTAAACACCTTTTTTTTTAATGAAAGTTTATTTTTAAAGTTTTGGGTTTTTATATTTTTTTTAAGTTTTGGAGAAAAACAAGTACTTTTAATACTGAATCTGTATCTTACAGTGTAAATCTACAGCCTGATATTATGTAAAATTGTTGGAAAAATATGCGAGAGACCCACAAATATTTTTAAAATGCCCTTTGAAAAATTTGATTTTTTTTTCTTTAATATTATTATTAAATATTTTGGGCTGGACCCAACCCAACCATCTGGGCTGGGATGAAACGAGTCCAACCCAGCTCACATGGTCACAACCTAGTGACCATGTTAATTATATTCGCGTT
>Ga0325405_1004483_pt1 | contig 14244 bp, 17 predicted proteins | sample PopdelMetagenome_21_FD_205663 | JGI IMG/M metagenome (GOLD analysis project Ga0325405, IMG submission 205663) | Populus deltoides microbial communities from Bellville, Georgia, United States - Xylem-Control-R2 | ecosystem: Host-associated > Plants > Phyllosphere > Stem > Wood/Secondary xylem... | reverse complement strand
TTTTCTGGTTTTTTTAATCAACCACATCTGGTCTAGGGGCGTTTAAAAAAACCTTCTCATAAATAATATTTGCAATATCTGACCCAACTCAACTTGTTAAAATCGGATAATATGGATATTACGGATGATAGTGAGTCAAACAACCTAATAAATAGATATCACAGGTTGGGTGCGGGTTGGGATTTTTATAACCCGACTCAACCTGTATAACTCAATGTAAGTACCTTGAGTTCTTGGTTTAAATAATATTTTCCCTTCTCTCTCATCATTTTTTTCATCTCTCATGTTCACCTTCACAACCGCCTCTTATTTTTTTAATCTCTTTCTTTTCTCTATTTTCTTTACTTTCACAAAAATTATAGTTTTTTTTGTTTAATTTGATGAAGTGACAATGCATTTTACAATTCCAATCTTTTCTATTTGGTAACCAAGAGACCATTAGAAAACAAATGAAAATTTCAAGAATCCACATGGAAATTTTATTTTCTTAATCAAATCACAAATCCAAAAGCACTTTTGTCTCTTTTTGCCAATCTGTTTTTGTATCATATTACACCCTAACTATTTGATAAAATGTTTTGACTATGATTTTTATTTTGTTTTGTTTTTATGTAGAAATTGTGATAGTTTTTATGTTGTCTCTAATATATGTATTCTAGGGATCTTATCTAGTTCCAATAGTTGCAACCCGATATTGTTTTAGAATCGTTGAAGAATAAGTGAATTAATATGCACAATCTGTAATATTCACAAAACTTTTAGCCCAACCCGATATATTTGACCTGTTTGGGCTAAATTGTTTTTGAATGAGTCGGGTTTATATTTTGTAAAACATCAGAAGTTAGGTTGGATACAATTATAGGTCAAAACCTGACCCCCACTATATCCATGAACACTTCTAATTTAGTTGCAGTTACCTTTTGATGATATCTACTCCCAACAAAACAGTCTCAAAATTTAATGAAAATGAATCATGTGGCTTTATATGTTAGAAATCCTTTAGTCCACACCCCACATCTGAATTTCATCCCACCACAGTGCAATCAAAGTGGTAAGGAACAGGATCAAAAGGGCGGAAATATTGTAGTCGCTGTTGTTAAGTTAGGGGCTACTGCTCCAGCCTCCTTCAAACCATTGATTATTCGGATCTTATATCCCGCCAGCTATTTTATAGGAGTTCTTAAATTGTTGATCACTGGGTTTCATTGAATGTCATTGTTATTCAACATGAAATCAAATATTCCAGTGTGATTATTTTCTGCATATAGAAAACTGACAATATCCCTATCTTTTTTACATGTCTTTGCTGTCTTCAATTTGAGCTGCATAGTTTTTTTATGACATTTCTGTATGATACTCAGCATGGTAGCTGATGTCCATCGCACATTACTTTATGGGGGTATATTTTTGTACCCTGCCGATAAAAAGAGCCCCAATGGGAAACTGCGGTATGTTAACGCACTCTTAGTGCTGGTATTTCTCCTAATTTTTTTTTTATTAAGCCTGCTAACATGTCCTTTTGTCTCTACTGGTTTTATTTCGGGACTCATTGTGTGATTGTATTTGCGCAAACTAGTGTTCTATATGAAGTCTTCCCGATGTCCTTTTTGATGGAACAAGCAGGAGGTCAGGCTTTTACTGGCAAGCAACGGGTATTAACTTCTTCATTGTTTTTGTTGTTGAGCTGTTTAACTACTTAGATTTATGAAAGCTTTGTATTGAAAGATGTGCTTCTACCCGTATTATTATTATTTTTTTAAAAAAGATGTGCTTCTACCTAAAGTTAAAGTTATTGAGCTGTTTCCTTCCTTGTTTGTCCTGCCCTTGTATAAAGGTGCCTGAACCCTATTATGTAATGATTTAAATGTGTGATACGGACGTTGTTTCTGATCTCCTATAAGGTTATAGTGGTAGATTATAGTTGAAGCTCATGGAATTGGTAGTATATTAAGTGTATATGCAGTGACAAGATCCAAGCTAATTTCTTCACGCGAGTAAATAGTATTTGAGCAGAAAAAAGGAGTGACCAGTGTGATTGAAGGGCTTTTTCTAAAGCTAGTATCTGATGTAATCATTTACCTCGGCAGGCACTGGACCTAGTTCCGACGAAGATACATGAGCGCTCTCCTATATTTCTTGGAAGCTATGATGAGGTTGAGGAAATCAAAGCACTCTATGCCGCTGAAGAGAAGAAGGCATAAACACCTATGCTGTGGCTCTGTTTGGTATGGCGCTGCACCACTCTGTGGTCAACGGGGCTACCGTGTCAAAATTAGCGCAATGCCGAGCAGGGGTTGTTATTACCACTGTCTTATAGAACTCGTAATACTTCTGTCTGTGGGCATCTGACCTACTTCTAATCATCTATCTATTCATTAGATAACGTGTTTTCATGATTTTCTTCTGATATGTGTTCATTGATGAGATAAACAAACCATTTGGCTGATATTACAATAATGAGAATGGATGCAATACATGACCACGTGAATTTTTCCATGCTGGAAAAATATGGCACGCCCTTCTCCTTTTCTTTAATGACACCTACGAAATAAAGATCTTTGGTAGTTTCAAGCGCGCCCAAAACTGGAAAAACCAAGAGAAACAACCAACGCACGTGGCAAATCGAATGGTATTTTTTTTAAATCTATTTTAACGCAAATACATATACACAGTTTCCGGGTAAATTGGAATAGTAAAAATTCTCATAATCGTATCTCTGTCTTCGCTTTCATTCCTCGCGAGAACACACACACAAACACAATGTTACACGATCTTCTTTACACCCGCCAAAAGAGCTATCCATATCTCTTCCTAACGAACTTTTAATCACTTCTCCACACTTTAAAAAAAAAAATAAAAAAATAACGCATTATAAAAATAAATAACCTTACCCTGTACAATAAATATAAAATACCAAAAGAAAAGGAAAGAAAAAAAAAACTAACCAATAGAAACAATCCTTCTCAAGCGCCACTTGCTTTAAAATCCACTCATTCATACCAAAACCATGAAATTACACCAAAAAAAAATCCCTCCCCTGACATTTGCATCAGGTTAAAACCAAATAATCAGCATAACAGACCTGGTCTATCCCGAAATTGAAAACCGAAACCCCCAAAAACTCCCTTAATTTACGAAAATGTCAAGCGATAGCGACGATGACGACGAGCTTCTCCAGATGGCGTTAAAGGAACAAGCTCAACGCGATCTCAACTACCAGGGACCGTCGTCGAATCAGCGCAAGCCGGTGGTCAATTTCGTCCAGCAACCGAGGCAACAGCCTCCACCTCAGAGGCCGGCTTCGACGACGAACATGGCGAATCAGCCGCAGCAGCCGAAGAACAGGAGAGCGGTGGTGGAGGAGGATGATTCAGAGGTGGAAATGCTGAGCATATCGAGCGGAGATGAGGAGGTTAGTGAGGATCGTGGCGGTGAAGGAGGTGCGGCAGCGAGAGGGAGAGCTGGACGTGGCAGCGGAGGGAGGGAGGAGGAAAGTGGGTGGGATGGAGAAGAGCCTGATTGTTGGAAAAGAGTTGATGAAGCTGAGGTATGCACAAAACTCTCTTCAATTTTTATCGATGTGTGTGTACATATATATGTATTATAGGTGGGAATAATGATAGAAACCTCTGGTAATTATACAGTGTCGAGTTGATTTCTTTTGTTTCGGAGAATGATATATTAGGCATTACTGATGATTCAGGAAGAATCATGTGCAATTTAGTTTTAAATAGTTAGTTTATTGAAGGTGCTGAAGTTGTGCTCTTATGACAGCTTTCTCGTAGGGTTCGTGACATGCGAGAGTCGAGAACTGCACCAGTGGCTCAAAAGTTTGAGCGGAAGCCTTCGGCAGTGGCTAGAAAGGGGCTTATCACTCTGCAATCATTTCCCCGTGGCATGGAATGCATTGATCCACTTGGGTTAGGGTAAGCTTCTCATATGTATTTTTTGTTGATAAGCAACGTTTTTCAGTTTCCGAGGCTTGATTTGGCTCATGGATTGTGCTAGTTGATATTATTTTGAGGATTTCAGCTTTCTAGACATTTGTGATAGCTTGAAGAAACAAGAATTTATGATATTTCAAAAGTGGAACTGTTAATTGATTCCCTCTATAATCTAGAACCATAAAATGTTCGCCTATAGGAGACTGAAGTATATGTTTCCTTGATGTTCGCCTTTTAACATTACTTGTGGTAAGTGTTCACCTGAGTTTATTGTGCATTCACAGGATTATAGATAACAAATCATTGAGGTTGATTGCTGATTCATCAGAAAGCTCTCCATCAAAATCTGATAAAGATCATTTGGACAATAACCTTCGTGGTATTTCTCCACCCCCTCGCATTTTCCCTCCATTCAACGTAGTTAACTATTAGTTTCATTTCATATAATTACATGTCATTGCCAAATAATTTTTTTCTTCCTCATTCTGGTATCGTGCGATATCATCAAGAGCCAAATACTAGTTAAATTAGAGCAAAACCATTAAGTCGTCTGCATATCACTAGCATGCTCTTGTGTGTAATACCATAAGAGATATCCATAAATCCTTGTTATTTTAGGAGTATTCACTTTTCAAAACTAACAATCATAAGAGCTTTATTTAAATTCAGCTCTGATCTTCATGTTTTTCATCTGTCAGCAATAGATAAATGAAATGACATTCTCAAAACCATGAGAGAAGTGACAAGATCCTAAGATCCTTAGGAGTTTCATTGATAGAATTTATCCTTCAGCAATGATACTCCCATTGAATTAATCCATTGGGGGTATTAGCCGCCTGCTTTTTGACTCTTGATTGCGCAGAAGTCAACACTGGTGCCATAAGTTGTGAATAAGACTATATGAGAAGATATAATTAATTCACTAGGAAGAAATAGTTGTCTACTTTTGGAAGCTATTTATATTGGTGGTTATTATGGCTGACTACAATTTTTAATGTTTATATATGCAGAGAAGCTGTTGTATTTCTCTGAAAACTTTGACTCAAAGCTATTCCTATCCCGAATACATCAAGATACAAGCGCAGCAGACTTGGAGGCTGGCACCCTTGCTTTGAAAACTGATCTCAAAGGACGGACTCAACAGAGAAAACAGTTGGTTAAAGACAATTTTGACTGCTTTGTCTCTTGCAAGACTACAATTGATGGTATGCAATCATCATGTCACTTGGCTTGCAAGATTTACTCGTTAACTGTGGCAAGTGAACTGGAGATTTGGATTACACAGCTTTCATTGGGCATGGTTTTTGCTATGCAAGGCTTACTGGAATTGCACCCAATAGTTATATGCTTAGTGCTGTATTGATCTTGATGTTGGAACCAATTATTCATTTACAGATATAGAATCAAAACTGAGACGGATTGAAGAAGATCCTGAAGGTTCTGGGACTTCTCACCTGTTTAACTGCATGCAAGGAGTAAGCTTGCTGGCCAATCGTGCTTTTGAGCCTCTATTTGAGAGACAGGTTTGTGGGAAATAACATTTTATATCTCGTTTGAAGTTGATACCTTTTTATGCATCAAAGGTCACTTAGCTCATTTTGTTTCCGAAACTAGGCCCAAACTGAGAAGATAAGATCTGTGCAAGGAATGCTTCAGAGATTCCGAACACTGTTTAACTTGCCTAGTACAATTCGTGGGAGCATTGGTAAGGGCGAATATGACTTGGCGGTTAGGGAATACAAGAAGGCGAAGTCAATTGCTCTACCCTCTCACGTATGCAAGAATCAAGAGTTAATTTACTGTCATATTGTTTGGTTGAGGCAGATGCATCAAAGTATAATCTTTAGGTTTTAAGGGTTTTATTGTTGAACTTTGCCCATACATGCTTATTTTTCTTCTGACCTGTGCTAATGCTGAGGCTTTACTGTCAAGACTTTTTGATACGGAGCATGCTCTACCGTTTTATATCTAATTTGATATTCCTAAACCTCAGTTGTTGTAGATGAAGTGATCATCATAAAAAATGACTTTTCTGCATTCCTCTGGCAATTGCCAGTCATGGATGGTCTTTTCCATGGTCTTTCCCATTTGGTATGGTAGAGCATAGTCAGCCCCAGCCAGTCTTCTTGCGGCATTTCTGTCCAAACTTGCTTTGTATGAACTACCTAGCAAAATCAGGAAATTTTGGTCATCATTGTGATGCAAGTTAATGTTGAATGAAAATCCATGGGTTTATTTGATTCCATTTATAAACTGTAAGAAATATCTGATATCGAAGTGCTTTGGCCTTATTGTTGGAAGGTTATTCTTCAAGTGGGATAGGGTCTATAAGGTTGAGCCTCTTTTGGGTGAGAAAATGAAATGAATATGGTGAGACTGTTCTTGACATCCATGTTTAAACATGAAACGTCCTCTCCTTTTTGCCTTGTGATTTCCCATATCAATAACAGTACCTCACTCCATAATATCTAAATATGTCCTTATGTACTACTTTGCATCATCAAAAAGCTTAGATACAGCTAAGTCCCACAGCATGTGTTTTTTGGCAGAACATATTTAAAACAATGTCTAAATTTCCCAGTTCTTTTGGATCAGTTGCAGAACACTATTCTTTTCCTCACTTTTTGTTTCTTACAGATGCATGCTTACTGTTTTATGTCAATTTCAGGTAAACGTACTGAAACGTGTTCTTGAAGAGGTTGAAAAGGTGGTAAATGAGTTCAAAGGCACACTTTACAAGTCTATGGAAGATCCACAAATAGATCTTACAAATGTAAGGTTACTAATTTTACACTGCAGAGTCCATTTCTGTACAGGAAATTACAAAATCAACAATGATCTAAGGCTTTGTTTTTCCTAGTTTATTGAGACTGTAATATGGTAATAGGGATTCCCACTAATATAAACATTCTCATGTTAATGTATAAGATAATAGTTTGTTTGTTTGTTTTTGTCTCTCTCTGAGTGGAGGGAAAAAAAAAAACTATATATTGGAATGGTTTGTTTGCTTTTGTGCCTCACTGTGGTTGGAGAAAAACAATCATATGTTGGAAAAACCCTTTTGCAATAGAATGTTACATTATAATCTTGTACACGATGACATTCACACCCTTGACCGCTAAGCTTACAGACTTCTGTAGTTGTTCAATAGAAGTGCATTTAAGTGAAACAATTCAAGTGGACATGTTGCCTTAGCTTCCGATACCAATGTACTTGGTGGGTTATGTTGGTATGGCTGGTGCAGTTATGCATAAGCAGTAAACAGATCATACAGTGTCTGAGGGGAACTTCTTGTCTGTATGAAATTAATTGTTGCCATTTTTTTTTTGTTGTCTCTACTAAAGTATTTGTCCTGTTTATTTAGCTTGAGAACACAGTGAGACTGTTGTTGGAGCTGGACCCTGAGTCGGATCCTGTGTGGCATTATTTTAATGTGCAGGTCAGTGAATTCATAAACTAATCTTAATAAGACATGCCATGCATGTAATTCGTTTTGCTTTAACACAAAAATATTTAAAGAATGAATTCATAAAAAAATAGATTAATAGAAAATATATGGGTTTTGTATTAGCTTCTGATTTAAACACAATTGGAAGGCTGATTTATGGATTCTTAAACTTTGTCCCTTTGGCAGAATCACAGAATTCGAGGATTGCTTGAGAAGTGCACCTTAGATCAAGAAGCAAGAATGGAAACTTTGCATAATGAGATGCGTGAAAGAGCTTTCTCTGATGCAAAGTGGAGGCAAATTCAACAAAATCTGAATCAATCTGTACGTGCAATCATCGCAAATTATTCTGTTACATTTATGTATTGGCCCACTGGTTTGCTGAACGATGATTTTACTTTGTATATCTCTTATTACTTTCAGTCAGATGTCAACTATTATCTCACCCTGGGGAACATCCCTCTGTCAGTAGATTCCCAGCCAGTTGATTTGACTGGTGAAGAAGTTGATGCTCTTAGAGGAAAGTTTATCAGAAGGTTGACTGCTGTGATTACACATCACATACCAGCTTTTTGGAAAGTTGCTCTCTCTGTTTTCAGTGGGAAATTTGCAAAGGTATTTTGGACATTGTCTTTCTTCTTAGATTTTAACTTGCATTATGAACTTTAATTGTCTTCCATAAATACTTTTTAAAAATTAATTAAAAATGGAACATGCAGCTTTTATGCATCTGGTTCATACTGAAACTTCAGTTCTATCAACCATTGTTTTATCATGGTACCTTTATCATTAAGAATTGATCTGGATCTTCTAATGTATCAGCTACTGGAATGTTGGACAGACAGGGAGAAGCTGAATAAGCCAATATTTAGGTTAATACTTTTGGTTATGACGTGTAGTCCTTGTCAATATCTTCAGGCTCTTTGCGATTTTGTTTATTAGCAGGTGCAGAGCAACCATTAATAGCAGCACTTTATGTTGCAGCATCAATGTTATATTGATAAATTAGAATACTCAGAAAAGGTTGAGGAGTCACTCTAAAAAACTGAAAGTAGCTTTTTTTAGAGGCTTACTGAATATTGCACTGTTATAATATTCTTCCTCGACAACCTTGCTTTCCCTTGCACTCATGAGATTAGTGGCTTTGTTGCTAAGATGCAGGCATTGACATCTCCGTCCTTTTGGAACAAGTGCTTGCTATAACGGCCCAGCTTGAAGCTTTTAAAAATGTAAAATAAAGGATTAAAAATTATCATCTCTCTTAGCCTTGATAAATGCAGCGACAAAAGCCATGTATCAAAATTATTGTCTTGGTTTCTCTATCTTTTTAATTCCCTTTCGAGATTAAATGAAGATCTGTTCATTTTTTCTGTGCAAGTTAATTTCAGCCTTCATTTTGATTTTCTGGATCTTATTTTTTCAGTCTTCCCAAGTTTCTGCTGAATCAAATGTTAATGCTTCAGCAACTAAAAGCGAGGAAAAGATTGGAGATGGGAGGTACTCTAATCATTCTCTCGATGAAGTTGCTGGTATGATACGAGGTACCATATCTGCATATGAAACTAAGGTGAGCATGCATCATGCAGTCATTTGTCTATAGTTTATGTTTGGACAATTTCTCTTTAAGCCCTTTTTAGTTTGAATAGAAGTAGTTTGTGTTTCTTGGAAATTCTTTGGTTTCTAATTGGAGGCTATAGCAAGGTTTCAAGTTTTGCCTAGGTAAGGAATTTCAAAAGAGAGCGGGTTAATGTTGGAGGTTCAACTCAACTTAATTTGGGATTTTGAAGTAGAACGTTTAAATATAGTGAATGTTCTACAAAATCAGAAAAAAGGTTAATTTTGCAAGTTTTTAGAGGTAACTAAGGATCAAAGTGCAAGCAACTAGGGGTGTACATGGAAAAAAACTTTTCATAGTTAATCCAAATTGTAACTTCACAAACTGGTCATTTCTCGATCTTTAACCATATCGTGACCTGTTTTTGCCTCTTTCGGACAGGTTACCTGGCTCTTCAATGTGTCTGACCAACTCTGGGTTTGAGGGGTCAGTTGGGCTGTATGCCTGTATCCAGACTTGTTCCCAATCTGGTCAGCTTAAAACAAGCCTGGTCTGGTTTTGACAACCTTGGTTTGCCGGAAAGATTTTATTTTTGAAAGTTTTATGACTGTCTTCGTGGTATTATAGAAAATCTCCTTGGCAGATTATCCAATGAGGCATTGATAATGTGTTTGCCTGGCAATTTTGACCTTTTTCTGCCTTGAGATTGAAGTTTCAATCTGTCTTTTGAAAACTGCATCTGCTGTATAGTGATTTTGTCAATTCAGACAGACAGTTTAGCAGGTCTTTCCAAATGTTACTTCTATTGCAGGTTCATAACACTTTCCGTGATCTTGAAGAATCAAACATTCTCCGGTCTTATATGAGTGATGCTATAAAGGAAATATCTAAGGCCTGTCAAGCTTTCGAAGTGAAAGAATCAGCTCCATCTACTGCTGGTGTGTGAAATATTTCATTAGCCATCATTTCTTCAGTTTCTAAGTTCTTAGCGTTTCGCCTTTTTGTGACAGTGATGGCACTTAGAACCCTTCAGGCAGAGATGACAAAGATTTACATACTTAGGCTTTGCTCTTGGATGCGGACAACGGCAGAAGAGATATCAAAAGAAGAAACTTGGATTCCAGTATATGTTCTTGAAAGAAATAAATCTCCATACACAATTTCTTTCTTGCCTCTAGCGTTCCGCTCTGTTATTGCCTCTGCAATGGATCAAACCAGTCCGTAAGTCATCAGAGATTACCTTTACACATAATTAGTTATGATCTTTGGAATTGTTTCATAGACTACCAGAAATTTATGGAGCTTGCTGATGACCTCAATGTAAGGTTGGAAGTTAAGAACGTCTTGTGGATCATGTCGGATTTTTAGTGTAGGTGTTTTGTACTATTTTCTTGCTAGATAAAAGCTGAAAAACAAGCGAATTCCTGCCTTTTCCTCATTTCTTAAATGGATATATATGAGGAAGACTTTTGAGCATCTGCTTTTCAGAATGATTCAGTCCTTGAGGACCGAGGCTGGAAAGTCAGAAGATATGTTTGCACTGCTACAAGAAATTGAAGAATCTGTCCGGCTTACCTTCTTAAACTGTTTCCTCGATTTTGCTGGTACAATGAATAACTTATTCCTATTTTATGTTTGGAAGTAAGACATGTCCATTTATTAATTTATGATGCTTTCTGTCTGTATCCCTCATTGGTCAGGCCATTTGGAACAAATCGGAAGTGAGCTTGCCCTTAACAAATCAAGCAAAGAAAGTTTGCATTTACAGAATGGGTATTCTCATGAATCAGAAGAAAAATCATCATCTGATCTTGAAGGTAGTATTGTTGATTCACATCAACAATTGCTGTTAGTTTTGAGTAATATTGGATACTGCAAAGACGAACTTTCATATGAGTTGTTCAACAAGTATAAAACGATATGGTCGCAGTCCAGGTAGTGAACTCTTTCCCCTCTTCCTCAGAAGTCAGAAATATCATGTATGTTTGAAAGTGCATGTACATTCCCACATGCCCCCCTCTTGATTACTATTATGAAGGTGCGATCTCTTATTTTCTACTCAGGGGAAAGGATGAAGAGGACAGTGATATTCAGGATCTAGTGATGTCTTTCTCTGGACTTGAAGAGAAGGTCCTTGCTCAGTATACTTTTGCAAAGGTATGGCTTAACATGGTTTAAATTTAGTAATTTTCCATGCACTAGCATGAGGAGATCAGAATATGTAGCTATGCTGCTGCGAGGATATCGATTTAGATGGTAGGTTTAGCTTTGTCTTCCTCTTGAGTCTTTTGCTGGACCAGAACTACGTATTATGTGGTTCGAGTACAAACACAAATAGAGTACTAGATGGCTATGCTAGCATGAGGAGATCAATTCAGGGGGTATCTCCTGCTTTTTTTTCTGTGGTCCTTTGCTGGACCAGTTTCCTTTTAGGTGATCAGGACAGTCCAAATATATGGACTTGGGACTTCCAAGAGTGGATATATATATATATATATATATATGTTTGGTGGCTCTTCATGAAATTGATTCCAAATGTGAGTATAAGTCCTTTCATTTGTTTTTGGCTCTTTAAATAAGTAATTTTGTGTCTTCCCGACAGGCAAATTTGATCAGAACAGCAGCTATGGATTATTTGCTGAACTCTGGTGTTCAATGGGGAGCAGCTCCTGCAGTTAAAGTAAGGATGTGCTGATTTTGTAATTGGTTAATTGCTTTGCTTCTTTCCAAGATTGCGCTGGGGAAAGCAATTTTGTAATGACAATACATGGAATACCTTTCAGGGTGTGCGTGATGCGGCGGTGGAGTTATTACACACTTTAGTAGCTGTGCATTCAGAGGTATTTAATTTTTATCCCTGGAGTATATATGCTTTTTATATGCATCGATCTTCATATTTTTGTAGCATGATCTTTGAAATTGTATTTATGCTTTCTTTATATTGCTATGTGGGATTCAGCTGTGTGAAAGCTACACTTCCATGAAATCATAACAAGTTGACCGCTTTAGAAATCATATACTTTGTACTCTAGACTCTATTTAAGGAATGCTTGTTCCTATGCTCAATAACTATCTTTTGTTGTTATTGCCCAATCAAATGTATTCTGAAACATAAATTTTCCCATCTCAGGTTTTTGCTTGTGCCAAACCCCTCCTGGACAAGACACTTAGCATTCTAGTTGAAGGTCTTATCGATACTTTTCTGAGCCTTTATGATGAAAACAAAAGCAAAGATCTTAGGTCTCTTGATGCAAATGGCTTCTGTCAGCTCATGTTCGAGGTGAAGCACAATTTTTCTCACAGTGAAAAATTATTGAATCCAGCCACTTGCACCCGAAAACTATATAATTGTTGCATTTTATGCTGTGTGATGAATGCTATTTACTTCCAAGTTCCCTTATGGCTGATATTTGTTGAACTTTTCTGCTTCACATGCACACTTAAACATGGTATATACTCATAATCATCTTGCTGACCCAACAATGCCTACCACCCCTGAAAAGGAAAAAAGACATAAAAAACATGCATATCGAAATACAAGAAAAAATAATGGCTGACATTCTTGTGAATTTTTTTATGACAATGTTGTAGGATTCAACACTAGAATTGCTTAGTTCATCTACTGGCCACAGCTTTTTAATCTAGATGTCTTATCTTGCACGGTAAAGACATTTGTTTCTAAGACATGCTTCTCTGGCAGCTGGAATATTTCGAGACCATATTAAATCCCTATCTCACACCTGATGCAAGGGAGTCTCTTAAGTCCTTACAAGGGGTGCTGTTGGAGAAAGCCACTGAGAATGTCACCGAAACTGTTGAGAATCCAGGTCATCAACGCAGATCAACTCGTGGGAGCGAAGATGCACTTGCAGATGACAGGCAGCAAGGAATGACCGTGTCTCCAGATGACTTGATTGTAAGAATCGTATTGCTTTGCATCTCTTATGCTGTGTGTTTTGCGAGTCTATGTTTTGAAAGTACACTGAATGAGTAGAGTACATCATTATTGCTCATTGGTATTAATCTGCCATGATAGATTGATGTCCTGATGTTTGAAAGCTCCAGAGTGAAGAGAAGTGGATTAATTATATTTCATTTCGATTAAAATGGTGTTTATACAGACAAGGAAATTGACATTACAGGATCCTCATTGTGGAAACCCCAATCATCCATTCTGTTATATTTTGCTCATTCAGTTGTCGCTAAATTCTCTTATTTCTTTTTTTTTTTTTTTTTGGGGAGGGGGGTTTAGGCTCTTGCTCAGCAGTGTAGCTCTGAGTTGCTTCAATCAGAGCTTGAGAGGACTCGTATCAATACAGCATGTTTTGTTGAGTCGATTCCCTTGGACTCGGTGCCAGAATCAGCTAAAGCTGCCTATTCCTATAGAGGGTCAATGGATTCCTCCAGAAACTTCATGGATTCCCCTGGAAGAAACTATAGAGGCACACAAGCAATGGGTTCCCCTAGTTTCTCTCGTCACAGGCGTCGATGAGCCAGGCACTACTTGGTAATTACAAGTTTTGTTTTTCATTTTTTTTTTTTTGTGTGCAATTGTAATATATTTATTCAAAAGAAATCCTTATTCTTTCCTCTTCATGAGATTTTCTTCTTATTTCCTTTATTTTATGGGGTGAGATGTAGTGGGTTTGGGTTATATTCTGCCAAATTTCTGACATCGCAACTCCAAGTTTTGGATTATGGTTCTTTGCTAGTACTGGAAATGTGACCGGAAAAAACCATGGTTATAGGCATGCAATTTGACTTCTAAACTTTATGTTTTTAACGAAGGACAGGTGTTTACAACGGGGGGCCTGAAACCGAATGTGTTTTCTTTCCTGGTTAGCAAAAGAATAAGCCTTTTGCCTTATTCTCTATCTTGGTGTCATTCTTTTAAAATGTGTGATCAATAAGTGAAATTCGGATCCTTCAAGATCATATTTTAAATCCTCCACGGATTATTTCCAACTGAAGAAAAAAAAAAAGTTTGGATTGGAATATTGGATAATGTAGCCCAGCGTCTGCAAGGATCGAATATTCGGGGGTGGATATCAACTGGATCATGTAGATGTCCTGACGACAGGGAAACAAATTGAGGATTGATCGTTGGTTTCTTTTTTAAAATATACCCGGAATCAACCTGACTGTCATTGGCATAATCAGTGCCATCGAAGTGGATTTTGAGAAAACCAGTTCATTCAACAACAGCCCAAGGATCTTGCATTTGAAAATCAATTGGATGCATCAACATTAGTGTATAATTACGGCTACTTTGCTTAAAAATCAGGGTTTTAAAAAGT
>Ga0325405_1004478_pt1 | contig 14250 bp, 12 predicted proteins | sample PopdelMetagenome_21_FD_205663 | JGI IMG/M metagenome (GOLD analysis project Ga0325405, IMG submission 205663) | Populus deltoides microbial communities from Bellville, Georgia, United States - Xylem-Control-R2 | ecosystem: Host-associated > Plants > Phyllosphere > Stem > Wood/Secondary xylem... | reverse complement strand
AAAAAAAAAAAGCGAAAATGATAGAATTATAAAAGAACCTCATCAAATTATTAACAAACATCTCAAAATAAAATAAAAATAGATTTTAAATTTAAATTACCTTATTTTATTTGATGAAAGATAAATTAATTAATTGAGAACTCTGCTTCAATCTTTTGTAGAAAACATTTGCTCACGATTTGTGTTTTTATTTCTCTATTTGATCGGCTGCAACCTGCAAGATTTATATTAGGATAAATTAGTGGCTCTGTTTTTTATTTTACAAATTTTAACACACCATTAATTATTGTAAAGAATTAGTCCATGACTCTGTTTTATTCAACGTGAGTCAAGAGTAAATTAGGAAATCAAAAGTAAAGTCACCATTAATTACTGTAATAAACCCACCTTTTTAAAATAAAAAAATATAACATCTCCTTCTTAAAAATAAAAATGTCTTGAGGGGGGGCCCGGGCCCCTGCTTGCCCCCCCTCAGTTCCACCCCTGCTAACCATCCTCATCATCGGTGACGCGTGAGCACATCCCTGCCTCTACAACTATTTCTTCTCTGCATAGGTACCATCTCCTTTTCTCTTCTATCTATTCGTCATCTACTTTTTTTTTTTCTGCCAATCTACTCCAACAAAAAAAAAATATTTTTATTTTTATATTTATAGGCTTTGTTTGGCAAAAATCTATTTTTCTTAAAACTAAAACTATAAAAAAAAAGCCAAGGGGGGTGTTTGCCAAACACAACCTTAAACCAAAAACACTTCAACAAAAACATTGGCAGCCAAACAGAATCTAAACCTTTTAACCTGATTTTGACTCGATCGGGTTGACCCGAAATCCTTGGTTCGACTATAAACCAAACCAAAGGTTTGGGTTTGACCTAAAAACAAAAGCAAAGCAAAAAAAAAGATTAAAAAAAACACAAAAAATCTCAAAATTTTTTGGTCAAATTTGATCAAACACAAAAAAAACAAAGAACATAAAGAACATTCAAACAAATTCCAACAACATGAACATTAATCCGTACCGAATTTTATGAAATCAAAAGCACAAAAAGGTTGGAAATCATTAAAGGATCAAGAGTTATAGGTTCATTAACTTCGATTAGCACTCATAAATCACGATTTTATCAGAATGAGTTTGGGTTCAAAACAAAAACTCTGGGATTAAAATCCTTTCAAAAATTTATTATTGATGTAAATAAACCCTAGATTTATTTACTAGTAAAGTTGCCCAAATGGTGTCGTGCAAAGGAATGGAACAAAACTGGTCCAAACCAAAGAGTTAAGACAATATTATTTCTAATAACACGAAGAACACTGCTTTAGAAAAGTCAGCCACAACCCTTAAACTTAGCCCCTGTCAAGCCTTTAAAATTGACATTTTAAGCCTCTAAACATACTGCTCTTAGTTCTCATAAATCACATTATCAATACCAAGCATAGTTAAATAAAAACAATTAACAAAAAACATCAAATCATCACAAACATGTATTAAACTCCAGCTTTATAACTGCAACTTCAATGACAAACAACAAAAACATTAAATTTTGATTCAGAATTGACTCTTCAAACACTTGGAACCCAAACCATAATCAAGAACCAAGAAGATACACTAACAAACCAAAAAAAATATCAATAACCTTATTGCCAGATTTCCAAATCACTTTACTTCATTTAATCAATGCTTGAGATTTGTTTTAGAAAAAAACATATGAGATTAAACTCTTTATGTTCAACCTGATATTTGTCAACTCGCAAGAACTATAACACGAGAATGTGGTGGTTTGTCCCTTGCACTCATCACTACTAGTCGAAGATGATTTAGATTATGTAAATGAAGTGTTTGATAAAAAGCCTCAAAAAAGGATGAAATACCAATTACTAAGTTTTTTTAGAAAATAGAGTTTTGATTACACAGATATATTTTTTTTCACATCAATAGAATTTTTTTTCTAATTTTTATTTAAAGTATCTTCATTTTTTATTCAATAAACCATACTTCTAATAAAAAAAAAATATTTTTTTAAAAAATTAATAAGAAAATAGAATTTTGATTAATATATATATTCCAGAATTTAAATTATTATCTTTCTTAAAAATATCCATTTTTATTATCACACAATTAATTAAAAAAATTGAAAAGTTACAATCTTTGTTAGGTCAAATATTTATATGTATGCCTATTTTTTTACTTTGTACAATGATGAAAACCTTCTTATTTTAATATCTGACTAACATTAACAATTTTTTTTTTTTATGATTTATCAATTCATATATATTTTCAATTTAGTTTTTATAAAATTCAAACATCATTGTTTTTTAATTAAAAATGTTTATGATATTTAAGAACACATCTACGTACTATGCTGGAGCCCTTTTCTCTTACTAGTGTGTTTGGCAGTGTGGTTGTAGTTGCTTTTTAAATAGCTTTTCGTGCCAAAATACATGCTAATGATATTTTTTTATTTTTTAAAAATTATTTTTGACATCAGCACATCAAAATAATTTGAAAACACTAAAAACATATTAATTTGAAGTTAATAAAAAAATAAAAAATTTTCAAATTTTATCAAAAGCACTTTTAAAACGCAGAAACAAACAGGTCCGTACCGTAAACATAAAGCAAATCCCCTGGATAGTTATTATTATTATTAGCACTTGACAATGAGTTAAAGCAAGTACAATAAATTTGATTGTGATGTTTTCAAATTAGTAAACCTACTTAGATGCTACGTTGGAGGCTTGTCTTAATCTTTTCTGATGTAGAAAAAAATGCATAGATTACCTCACTAACCAAGTAATTTAACCGTTTAAAAAAATTATAAAAAACCCTAAGAAATCCTTAAACAATTTTAAAATAATTAATTGATAATATAAAAAAGATTCTTTTACCTTTCAAGATCTTTGATTTTTTAATGAAAATTGGAAAATCTTAATTTAACTATTATAATACACAATAAACAAAGTCAAGTACTTTTCCCATAGGTTCTGTTAATTTACTTTGTGGGCAGGTTAACCATTCCGAAGATAAAGAAGGCCAAGTGGAAATGTTTGGCATAGAGAACCAATTGGAAATGGGCAGCTCAGGAAACAATTGGAAATGGTTAATTATAAAGAGAGCCAATCTCAACATAGTCAACTGGGAATAGTTAGCACAGAAGGGCAAATAGAAAGGGTTAGTATACTAAGAGATGAAGAGAATACGAAGGAGATTTGTTCTGCTGCATGCTTAGGTACAGCCTTTGACTGATCTGCTGCTGCTAATATGGTTGCAACTTCTCTGGACTCAAAAAGGTATAATTGTTAATTAGGTGCACCAATATATCTTCTTGCAGTATTCCAAGTTGATTTCAAGCTTCATTAAATTATTTTTACGTGTCTAGTTGACTTGATTTTAAATCTCTTACATATTGCTTTGAAATTCTTGGATACGCGTTCAGATTGAAATGTTTTGTTCATGCAAATTAATGAAAGAGTCTCTCTAGTGGCCTAGTATTCAAGAGCTCCAGAAATTTTAAAAAAGAAAAGATTTGTTTAAGATTAGATCTTGGGTTTTACCTTGAGTTTGACGCATTGCAAAACTCGCACCATGGAAATAGCCCAGTTGGATTTCGTAGGTCATAATGCCAAAAACAAAAACAATACAGTCCATTGTGAATAATTCTAACATGGCTTGATGGCTTGCAATTAATGGAACCCTAATTTGGTTAGCCAGGAAACATGGGTTTTCTTTTGCTTAGTGGTCTTTGCCATTCGCAAAGCCTACATCATTAGATAGCAAGGATTATATGTATGATACATGGCCTGAGCAATAGATACTTTAGAGAGCCAAATGGAAAGGCTTAGTTTATATAATCACAGGGAAGAAAAATTGACTAAGCATTGTAGCAGTAGTCATAAAATACTTCTAGTTGGAGAAGGTGATTTATCTGTTAGCTTGACTCTTTGTACAACCATTTCCAGTTGGTTTTATGAGATAGTCATTTCCAATTGGTTTTCTAAACCAATCATTTCCGATGATATCTCAAAAATACAAGTAGTCTAAGAATAGAATAGAGCTCCCGAGTTGGATAATTAGTTAATTAATTAGACCTAACAATCTCTTTTATTCTTCCTAGCTAACCAAGCTAGTTGATAGCTTATAATTAGTGCTTGGAGGGTCAAGGTAGCTTGCGGCTACAAAATGTCTTTTTTTTTTTTTTTATGGAGATGAAGACTCTTTGATGCTTAAATAAATATTTTTTTAGAGAAAAAATATAATATATTCTGGAAAGAGATGCTATGAAAATATAATGCAATAGAGAATAAAGATTATAAACCTTTGTTTTAAAGGTCTTATGATGTATTTATAGCTCATGAGTCTTGTTCTTTTATAAATAGGAGGGTCTGGAGTATAATTTTACCTTAATAACATTTTAATGAGGGATAAATATCCCTTACATTTATATTAATGTTTGATAGAAATATGGTGGGTCATTAGAGGAATTTTATACACCTATAAGATGTAGAGAGATTAGAGTCTAAGATGTCAAATGTAGCTAAGCCCATGAAGGCTGAGTTCTTCGCTAGACCAAAAGGAGGTTGGTCATTCATTTGAGTGTGCCCAAGGAAGGATGATAATTCACATAGGCGTACCAAAGGAGGATCAAGCCTAATTATAGCGGGGTCTGGTGCCAAACCCAGCGTTCCCGAGGCTTGGCAGTGCGATTGGGTCTGGCTAGTGCTAAACCTAGCATGCTCGGGGTTTAACACACTGCTAAACCCAATCATGTATGGGTCTGGCTAGTGCCAGACCCAACATGCCCGGAGTATGGTACATTGTGAAGCCCAATCACAACTGGGTCTGGCTAGTGCCACACCTAGCATGAAGAAGATAAAAAGGATATCATTTGTTGTTGACAAAGGCTTTTTAAAATCTTAATGTATGATACCTAAAGATTTGAGGGGCTATTGATGGGTTGAAAATATTGTTTTTTATTTTATTTTATTTCTGTGAGATTGTCTTTTAAAAGTTTAGCCAAAAAGAGGTTATGATTCCAACATCTTTAGGCTCAGCGCTATGTGTTTGGCGAGCTATCGAACCCATCATCTTTGGTCTTAGTCAGAACCCATCATGTTTGGTCTTAGTCAAAAGCTGAGCCCAAACATGTATGAGTCTAATGAGTTGTTGGATCCACCATCTCTTGGCTCAGCCAAGCGCGGAGCCTAGACATGTATGAGTATGGCGAGTTGCTAGACTCACCATATATGGGGCTCAGCCAAGCTCTGAGCTCGAATGTGTATCGGTTTAGGGAGTTGCTAGATCCATTATCTATGGGCTCAACTAAGCGCTGAGCCTGAACGTGTATGGTTCTAGCGAGCTGCCATACCTAGGCTCGGATAAGCGCTAGGCCTACGTGTATGCAGATTTGACAAGTTGCTAGACCTATTATCTCTACGCTCGATCAAGGGTTGAGCTTATGCATGTATGAGTATGGCGAGCTGCCAAACCCATCATCTTCCAGCCTCTATGAATTCGATAATCTACTAGACCCATCGACGCTAGACCCATACTCTCTTTAACTCTAAAAGAATCTTAAGCTTCCTGATGGGACCGTGTATCAGATATATTTTACCTTAATAAGTCAGAGATATTTTTATCTTGATGAGTCAAAGATATTTTATTTTGACGAGTTAGAGATATTTATACCCTGACTAGACAAGAATATCTTATCCTAATACATAAGATATTTTTATCTTGACAAGACGAAGATATTTTGCTAATAGCCAACCTTTTCCCCTTAAACAAAGAGAGGGACCAGAGGGGCTATAAAAAGGGAAAAGGATAACCTTCAAGTAGGTTCAATTTTCTTCTCTCTATTTTACAATGACAAATCTATTCTAAAAAGTTTTTTTTTTCTCAAAAGTATAATTGATCTCTCTCTAAATCGACACTAATTTAATCGTCGAAGATTCCCTAAATGTATAGAAGAGGACCTTTTGCAAATAATAAGCATGATCTACGAGCCACTCCACTAAAAAAGGATGGATTAAATTGATAGAACTAGGAGATTAACAATCTTATCCCAGGCCTAAGCTTGGACTTCAAGCCTATAGGATAAAAACAAAACTCACTAATAAGAATTCAACATGAGTGTTTTTTTGATCTGGTTTTAATCTTTTGCAAAGGATTTCATTGTAATTGTGAATTAGTAACTTAAATTGAAACATGTGCCCATTAGAATTTATTCTTATTATGCAGCATGGATGCACACTAATTGCTATTATTAACTCACGTGATGGTTTATGATGGAATAGTGATGTAGTTGGACTTATGATAACAGATGATTCTAAGTAGTCATGTGTGAGTTTGCCATAACTAGATGAGAATTTGCCCCAAATAGATTATGTGAATGGCCTAGCAGAGATATTTATGGACCTGTGGAACATGTCTAGGTTCAAAATGAAGTTTAGTCACGCTAAACCAGAGTAACGGCTCAAAAGAACCATAACTTTTGATCGTGCTTAAATTTTTACAGGAGTTTACAGAGGCCATTTTCCTTGAAATAGTTATGGAATCGCTACTCTGAACATCAGATCTTTATGTTTTGAAAATCTCACCACAAGCCCTGATTTTGACAGTTTCTGTAATCTCTTATTCTTATTTTTGTTTTCTAATTGAGGTAGGGTTTCTGATTTATTTAAGGCTTTTTAAACCTCCTAAGAAGATAGACTTTATCATTGTTATTCTAAAGAAAATAAAACCTGTGAACTAGAGGTTCACATCAGCAGTCTCTTTCGCTCATTAAAATTCCCGTGTTCTTTTGTTGTTTTGCTATGTTTAACTTGTTTTCTAGTTGAGGTAGAGTTTTTGATGTATTTAAGGCTTTTTATATCTCATAAGGAGACAAACTTTATTATTATTATTATTATTATTCTAGAGAAAATAAAACCTGCAAACTTGGGGTTCATATCAGTAGCCCTTTTCGCTCATTAAAATTCCCATATTTTTTTAGTTTTGCTGTTTTCAGCTTTCGCTTGCATCAAATAGCCAATGCCTAATTAAAAACTATGAGAAATGAAAATGAAACTTTGATTATAATTTTAAGATGGTGATTGTTTATGATTCATGCAATACTTGGAAGAAAACAAGCAGTTGATTATAGCTATACTGGAGAATTAGAACAACGGAAACTTTTCTGAATGCGTGAGCCTCGTGAGTGACAAACTAATTGCAATGCCATTTTTCTTTCCTTTATGGAACTAAAATGGGTGACTTGCAGAATTTCAAGCTTGAATATTTTTGTTGAGAGCTTGATGTTTCTGACAAATTTTAATATTTTTTTCTTTTATTTTTCAAGCTTGAAATTCTTTTTTCCCAGTTGGGCCTTCGTTAGGGACAATGTCTTGAACATGGCATTGAAAACAAAGATAGCATAACCAAAAAAATTTGAACTCTTTCGGGGTGCTATGATCACCTACAAGACATGCTGTAGGCCCGCCCCTGACACCACCTTTGACGAAAACAAATGGAGTTCTATGTCAAGGACCAAGTAAACCATGGCTTTCTTTAATATGATTATCTACTTCGTGCATTATAGCAGCAGTCATAATTAAACTCTTTGGTGACTCTACATAGAACAAGTTAAGGCTACATAATTACTACTTACTGACTCCATATAGAACAAGTTAAGGCACAAAGTCTTTTTTCCGAGATAGACATGCTTTCAAGCCATTTCCGGAGGGGATAAATAGTAAGATAATAGAAAATAATGGGGTAGCTTGGGAAAAGCTTTGTGCATCAAAGAGCATAGGAGTGTTGGGTTTCAGGAATTTCAATGCTTTCAATCAAGCAATCCTCAAAAAACATGGTTGGAGGTTATTGTAGGATGAAAATTCTTTGGTGGCTGAAATTCTGAAAGTTTGTTATTCTCAAATAGCTCTTTCATGGATGCTAAATTTGGTCAATGTCTAAGCTTTGCCTGAAGTGGCATATATATGGTGAAGGACAGGTTTAATGATGAACAATGTGCCGCACAGTGGGAAATGGAGCACAGCTTTACATATGGATGGACAACTGGCTTCCACTTTATAATGGATGTTGTATTTGTCCCAGAGGAGACTTCAAGAAGAAATTGCAACTGCAATCTCCTGATTAATGTACTACACAGACCTGGAATGAACAGTTCGAGAGATTATTGTTTCCTTTCAAGGAAAGCTAGATGCAGGATTTCGTGGGGAGTGCCCATGACATGTTGGAAAGCAATAGACAAATTCATTTGTTTGGTTGAGAAAGTTTAGTTCAAGAAAGCTGACTACTGGACTTGGAGCTGGAAACTGCTGTACCTTCCAATTTGCCAGGAATGTTTTCCGATATAGATCAATGACTACTGAACTTAACTCTGAGTGATATGAATTTCTCCTTGGATTAATCTATGTTTTTTTGGCCTAACTTTCATGAATTAGCAATTGACAAGAGTCAATGCAATTGCAATAGATTTTACTAGTCAATGCAATTGCAATAGATTTTTTATTTGAGTGAATCTATAGGTACCGAATTAATTAGCATTCAATTCAAGCTTAATACCCTCCTACTAAATTTGGGAGCTAATGGCAAATCCAATAAATGGTCCAACGTTCTAGCTACCATGCATGAACCTTGATGAAAGTTGAAAAGCCATGGTTTACTGGGGCAGAAAACAAGGAGACCTAAATCCCTCATTTATGTGTGTGTGTGTGTGTGTATATCCTGCATTCAACAGTGAGGATAGGTATCTCATCCCTCTGATCTCTTTTACTCTGCGGGGAGGATAACCATTTTCGAAGGTAAAAAAAAAGGTCAAATGGAAATGGTTGGCGTAGAAAACCAGTTGGAAATGGCTTGCTCAGAAAAACAGCTGGAAATGGCTAACTCTGAAAACCAGTTCGAAATGGCTTGCTCAGAAAAACAGCTGGAAATGGCTAGCTCTGAAAACCAGGTGGAAAAACAGCTGGAAATGGCTAGCTCTGAAAACCAGGTGGAAATGGCTTGCTCAGAAAAACAGCTGGAAATGGCTAGCTCTGAAAACCAGTTGGAAATGGCTATCTCAGAAAAACAGTTGGAAGCGGTTAGCTCAGAAACCAATTGGAAATGGTCGGTACAGAGGGCCAATTGGAAAATATAGTTGGTGCAGAGAATCAATCGGAGATATCACAAAAAAGCCAAATGGCAACTGTTAGCACAGAAGGGGAAATAGAAAGAGTTAGCAAAGAGGGTTCAATGGAAAGGCTAACAGTAGAAGAAGAGAAAGAGAAATGGATAACACATTATAGCAGCCATCAAAAAATACTACTAGTCGGAGAAGGGGATTTTTCTTTCGTTGCATGCTTAGGTAAAGCCTTTGGGTCTGCTGCTAGCATGGTTGCAACTTCTCTGGACTCAAAAGGTACATGTAACAGTTAGGTACACTAGCTATGTTCTTGCAATATTTCAAGCCAATCTAGAGTCCAAATTGAATTCTTTTAATCTTAAATGTTCCATTGCTTTGAAATATTTTAGATATGCATCTGATTTGTAATGTTTTTTTTGACCATGCCAATAAAAGAATGTCTAGTGGCCACCTATTCAAGAGCTGCAGAAAATCAGAAAAAGCTGAAGGACCTTGGATGCACAATTCTGCATGAAGTAAATGCACATACAATGGGCTGCCATCCTCTCCTCCATGAGCAATGGTTTGACAGGATAGTCTTCAACTTTCCTCATGCGGGTTTTCACTATTTATACCGTGAACATGATATCCGCCTGATTGAGTAAGCAAGCTACCTTGCATTTTTAGCTTGCCTCCATTGGGATTTGTCGTCCCTAGCAATGCCGATTAATATGATAGAAAAAGATATCAACTCTTGTGGGAACTTGATATTGTCCACGTACTAGCTAGGTTAACTAAATAGCATGTGCTAACACATGAGCATGTCAAAAGCGGGATTCACAATTGCATGTATCGTATGCTTAAACTATCTGACCTCGTTGATATCCAATACCCATGAGAGTTTGGTAACGCCTTGAGTCATTAATGATGTATTTCTACGACTTTCAGGTCTCACCTAAAGTTAGTGAAAGGCTTCCTGAGGAGTGCAAATGATATGCTGTCAAGAATGGAGAAGCTCACGTGACCCACAAGACTGCTCATCCATTTGATAGGTGGGAGATTGAGAAACTAGCAGAGGATGTTGGTTTGTGCTTGATTGAAAAGTCCGAGTTCTTTAGATGGGACTTTCCAGGATATTGTAATAAGAGAGGGGAAGGGGACAGGGCGGACGATAGTTTTCCTGTGGGAGATTGCTGTACTTTTAAATTTGGGAGGTCACAAGGCTAGAAGAGAAAAGACAAAAGGTAGCTGAGTGGTAGAATGAACTCTTTATAAAATTATCCCTTTTAAATACTAGCAAAATTCTAAATAAAACAAATCCTTGCCCTTACCCTAATTATATGAAAGTTACTGCATTTCTAGCTCCTGCATCACCTTGATGTTCTTGACAGTTGCAGTCTCATGTTTTCTGGTTTCAATGGTTAGGTGATCTTCTTGAATCAGGTTTTACTCATTAATATGGAATCATGTAGTCTGAATTGATTTCTGAGGGAAATAATAATGAAGCAAGAGGTCACAAAGTGACTGAGATTTCTCTTGTTAGACATTTGAGTGTGTAAAAACAGTCTAATATATCTACAAATTCCAGAATTTTAATTAAGTCCAAATAAATTCTTACTCGCAATTTTAGCATTTTCTGAGGAATCATCTCACATACAATTGCATCTCATCATACTGTCAAATTTGTTTGCCAACATCACTATATATATTGTCCCATCACCATTTTTTAGAAGAGGCCAGAAAACTAGGCGACAATAAAACCCTTCACACTACCCTGGACGAAAACCAATTTGAAACAGAACTCTCTATGGATCACAAATATCATCATCCAAAGGGTGAGGATGGTGCCTGATAAGATCTTTTAGTTAGTAGTAGCATATATTCATGCTAAAAGAGGAGATTATTGAAGGCCACATGTATAGAAGTAGCCATTTTCAAGGGAATGAAGTTCAAATAAGAATGGATAATATAGAAAGCGAGAAGGAAATGCTTAGTACAGACAACAACAAAGAAGAGAAATGTGCAAAGCATTATTATAGCAGTGCTCATTAAATACTTCCTTCTAATGGGAGAAGGTGATTTTTCTTTTGCTGCTTGTTTGGCTAAAGCCTTCGGTTCCGCTGCTAACACGGTTGCCCCTCCTCTATATATATTATGAAGGTAATATAAATAAGGTAGGTAGTCAGTCCAAGTAAATGCATAGAGAGTATTGTAATCTAAGTTCAAGTCCTAAGTCCAAGTTCATGAGACTTCCTCTCTTAAGAGCGTAATATGATATGATACGAGAGTTGTTTCCACCATGCTTCCCTTCCTACCTGCTCCAATGTTTTACAACAGTAAGATATATACTTACATATATTGTTTTTGAGTAGTGCTAAACTGCTAATCTTACCAAAATATTCTTCTCGAATCAATTTTCAATATCATTTCCAATGGCTGAAATTCTTATGTTGAGCTAGAAGAACTAATATACCTTAATTAATTAGGCCAATTCAGGTTTTTCTTTTGGTTTTTAAAGTAGAAGGGCAAGGCAATGTGCTTGTAGTTCAACTGGCATCCATGCCCCATTTTCCCTGAGAGATCTGGTTTTTGAGCCTCTTTTTCGTTACCAACATAAAAAATGAATGTACAGAGGGCTAGAACTGCACACCTGTCTTTTTCTTGTACTCATAACAACGCACATGGGCAAATTTTTGGCCTTTAATTAATATAAGTTAAAGTGCTAATTAATAACTGTGCATCTATTTTAGGAGTTACCAAAGGTTAGTGAAAGGGATTCCTGATTCTTGCATTTGACATTTTGGTGGAGAAAGGAGAAATTCAGGTGACCCACAAGACTAAAGATCCATTTAGCAAGTGGGAAATTGAGAAATTTGTAGAGGTTGATGCTGGGCTGATTTTGCATTCCTTGTGCTTGTAAACCTCTTTCTCTAAGGTGGCTCGTTGGTTCCATGAATACTCGGCTTAAGCTTCATTTTAACATTACTACGTCCAATGTGATTTCACATTTCTGTTCGGTCTCAATCTTTCTAGGGATGTTGAACAGGTTTTCACACTTCTTTTGTTTTCCCTTTCCCTTTATCTAAGGTTATCCAAGGTCTATTTCTGTTTGTACTTCACCATTCATTGCAGAACAACAAGGCAACCTACTTTTGCCTTTTCTTTTTTCTTGTTTCCTTCCTTTTCTTTTGCGTGGGTAGCTGCTACTATGCAACTCTCAAGGCTGCTATTGGTGCTATCTACTGATTTGATTTCATGAAGGGACCAGTAATGGTATCTAAACAAAATCACTTAGTGCCAAATAGCTATGGATGGTTTAGAGAGACAAATGGAAGTACTCAGTATAAAAAATAAAGAGAAATGGATAAAGCATTACAGCAGTTCTCAGAAAATACTACTGGTAGGAGAAGGTGATTTTTCTTTTGCTGCTTGCATGGGAAAAGCCTTTGGTTCTGCTGTAAACATGGTAGCCACTTCTCTCTACTCCAAAGGTAATATTTACTAGCGTCTATATGATCTATTATTTCTTGGATTTGCGTTCTGATAAATCCTGTTACAAATAAACATAAGAGACCATGATGCTGAAGTATTCAAAAGCTGCAACAAACTTAAGAGAGCTGGAGGATCTTGGATGTCTCGTAATGCATGAAGTAGATGCACATACTATGAGCAAGCATCCTCTACTGAATCAAAAATTGTTTGACAGGATAGTATTTAATTTTCCTGCTACAGCTCTCAAAAGGAGTGAATCAAATATTCGCCAAATCGAGTAAGTTCAGATAAGAAATCATTTGATGTTTTTTGTTCTTAAGGTATAAATGGCAGGCTTTGAACTTGAGAGACCTCTCTTCTGTCTGCTGTATCATAGTATTTATTGCGAACTACTAGAATAATGCAAGATTGACAAGTATTCTTAGATTTAACTGTGTCAATAACATGTATTTTCTCTTCTTAGAAAACATCAAAGGTTGGTGAAGAGCTTCCTGGGGAGTGCTCATGACATGTTGGAAGTGAATGGAGAAATTCATGTGACCCATAAAACCACAGAGCCCTACAATAAGTGGGAGATAGAGAGATTAGCAGAGGATGCTGGTCTGCTCTTGGTTGAGAAAGTTAGGTTCAAGAAAGCTGATTATCCAGGATTCAGTAATAAAAGAGGATCCGGGCCTAGAGCTGATCAGACCTTTTCAGCTGGAAACAGCTGTACCTTCAAATTTTCCAGGAATATTACTTGAGATAGGATCATAACAGGCACTGAAACCCAAATTCATGCCCTGTCCCCTGCCTGCATGGCAGAGAAGCTACCGACATTCCTGGTGTTAATGACCAACTGCATGATATTCTCCTATACATGTAATGATATGGCATCAATGAAATATATTGTTTCTATCTAGCATGCTCAATATTTGAATACTCCACGGCAGGGTGGTCTTTGATGTTAGACTTAGTAACCCTAATTTCTATTTTCTTTGGAATCGTTGCAAGTCCCAGGTACAGGGTATATACCAAGCTACCAACTGAAACCAGAATCCCGGAACAGAACCTAACTATTGTAATCAAAGCTGAACAACTGGGGACGGTCAGAAAGTCTTTCAAGATTTCTATGTCAAGCTTCATACAAATGAATAGGCTGATTTACTTGTAATTAAATTTCAAGCTTCTCTGATTGCTGAGTACTACACCCACCGACAATGATACAAACAACATCATGAACATCCTCTGCTGTCCGGTAGCTCTCGTTTAATGTTGATTCATGAGCAAGGTTTTTCTGTGCTATACCGTGGAAGGCTTGGAATATGCAAACATATTTGGATATACATTAATAAAAGAGGGTCAGGGACATTATGGTCATAGCATATATGCATGCTCTTTCGCGGGGTTGCTTCTAATTATTTCAAACCTTGTATTTATCAAACATTTTGTCCAGTTCATGCTAGATACTGTAATCTTGATTGTACTTGACTTGAAAATCAAGATGAGTTGGAACTAAAGTTAGAAAATAAAGGTCTTTGAGCTACTACCGAAGAGATGCACTAAGTGGATTGAACAATCATTCAAGGCAAAGAAACGGCAGAAAAATGAACAGAATCGAAGAAGAAGAAGAAAGTTCAAGTAGATGGAACAAATGGTAGAAATATGTATAATATGCT
>Ga0325405_1004477_pt1 | contig 14252 bp, 8 predicted proteins | sample PopdelMetagenome_21_FD_205663 | JGI IMG/M metagenome (GOLD analysis project Ga0325405, IMG submission 205663) | Populus deltoides microbial communities from Bellville, Georgia, United States - Xylem-Control-R2 | ecosystem: Host-associated > Plants > Phyllosphere > Stem > Wood/Secondary xylem... | reverse complement strand
TTAGTTGATGAGGTGCTTGTTAAATGGACATTAATTAACTGACCCAAACACCTCTTCAAGTTAATTATAATAATAATATTAGGCCTGTTAATTATAATTAATTAACGGCTGACAATTATATTATCCATGATTACAGCAAGATCTAAGATTTGTTAATTTTTAAAAACACACAAAACAACAACAAAAAAAGCTGCAGGGAGACTTATAATTTGAATCTTATGCAAAAGATATTTAATAAATGGCATCCAAATCTCAAAAAATAGTTTAAATAGTTTGTCCTGGTCTTACTCTAGTGATAAAATTACAATATTGAAAAACAAATATTACTATTTTAATAAACTTGCATAGTTATGATGAAAACAAATTTATTTGTATTTATTTCATTAATAATTATATGGCGTTAAGATATAAAAATGGTTTTACTTAAACAACTTATTATTTAAAAGTAGCAATATTATCATTTACTTAATTAAAATTTATGAAATATATATATGATATATATTCCATTGTTCACAAATAAAAAGAAAAAGAAGAAAATTAAGATCACAGACCACGTCTAACTGGAATGGTCCGAATATGAATTATAGCATAAACTATAAGAATTAGGGTGAAACGCAGCATTGTTCATGTGAAGAGTAAAGTAGCTGGATTTTTTTTTCATTTAAATTTTATTTTTATTGAATCTTTGATGAAATTATGTTTTAAATTATGGCAAAAATATGTTATTAAAAGAAAAAGGACCGAAATATAAAAAATAAAAAAAATATATGGCTAACCCAAAGTTTATGATAATTTTTGTTTCAATCAAAAAGTTTATTTTGTTTGTTTTTAATTCTCTGGATTAGAAATGATAGAGAAACTTGCTGAAAAATAACAAACGAGACAGAAAATAATTAATTGTTATCATGATTTCAGCAATCAAAATATCCAATCGTGCTCTTGAAAAGATATTAACCAAAATATCCACTTAATATTAGCAAGAGTCTTTTACGACCCATCATTATTTTTTTAAATTTTATCCTGTTGTTTTTCTAACAATACATATTTTTATTATTAATATAATTATATGTTGTTTTATTTATTTTATAACCTCTTTCCATAGAAATTTTAAGTTTACAAATGATGAAGTTGCCCATATAATAACACATTGGTGATGAAATTATTGATGGAAATGTCATAGTTTCAATAAAGTTAAGTTTCTAAAAATCTTAAATGGAAACACATGATTGATACATGATTAGGAAAGTTAAATGTTAGTGTATAGTTAAAATGTTACCGACAGAATAGCCAACAAAACAAGAATCACCGATGAAAGATTTTTCAATGAACAAAAACAATTTGTGATCCCATTGGTATGAGTTAGGCCGATGGAATTAGTATCTAACTATTGATAGAATATTTCATCGATATATTATAAAATTCTGTAGTGGAGTGCCATCAATTTCCTTCTAGATATATATATAAAAGTTATTTTATGAAAGATGAAAAGGGTTGAGCATGTCTAATGTGTGGCCAAGTGCATGGTGACCTCTTAGAGCAAATTGCATAGTTTCGACTAGATATTATATCCATAAAAGTTCGAAGAGATGAACTTTGTTCGGCATCTTAATTTTTAGTTTTAAGCTCCCACTTACAGGCATCAATGATCAATCTATATTTCTTCTCAATTTGGTGTCTACGTACAAATTTCATGGACCACTTTCCATGCAACTTGCCGTGGTTTCTGCCTTTCATATCCCACTTTAATTGCTATCATATGCTAGCTTTGTAGCTAGGCTTGGCTTAGGCCAAGAGGTAGTGTATATTTTCTAGCTATCATTTCGAGTTTGAATTTTTAAAAAAGAAAAGGTGAGAAAGAAGTTCCTCATAAATTACTACAAAATTCCAATACGAATAACCTATTTAATATTCAAAAATTATTTTCTCATGAACACACTCGTATGAGTACAATTATTTTTCCCAGAAATATATTAATAGTTAAAAACAAAAGGTGGATAATTGTATTCTATCCTTCCAAAACAATCAAATTTTTCACCGCAAAGCTTTCACTCAAAAAAATATATTAAAAAATAATATAAATTATATCTTGAAGTTTTATTTAACTTAAACTACTAAATAGAGATAATTCTTTTACAATTTATGACTCTTAACCCTTCATTCAGTCATCCCTTTATCAACTGTGTGAAGAAATTCAATGTCAAGTTATATTTATAATATAAAGTAATTATATTTATTTTAATGCACCTACATAATAAAATTGATTAGCAAACTTGAATAACCCCACAACATATATAGAGGCTAGCTAGGGATTAGGCATGAATTAAAATCTTGACAAATGAAAAGCTAGTCGATCGAGACAAGAAGATCACAAAAAGATTATATTTAGTGGGTTAGCTTCTAAAATGGCTCAACCAACGTAGAGTTGTAGACTAAGTGCTATATATAAATATATATATCTAATTTAGTCTGTGCTTGATTTTACACTAAATTACATTATTGAATGTATTTTGTGGTTTTTATAGATTGGATGAGATCAAAAGTCAATGGATTAACATTCAATCTCATCTAGGTGGGGTGAAAAACTGTTAAGACAGGAAAATTCTTTAGAACTGGTTATTCGGTTTTTTAATTATTCTACTCAAAAACTTAAGTTATTTTATAATTTTCTAATTGTACTACATTTTAATATATTTTTTCAAATGAAAGTATTTTATATTTAAAATTTATACAAATTCATAGTTGCCTTGTACTTAATTTTATTAATTTAATAAAAAAATATAGATGATAAGATTCGATCCCGTAATTATTAAATTTATCATATCATATTATAGAATTATTTTAATCCAAAATTTTTTTAAATTAAATAATATCAATATCTCACTATTAATAGTCAACAATTTCTAACTTATCCTTCACTTTTTTTTTATCTAAATATAACCGTTGGTCCCGTAAATTATTATTATTATTATTATTATTTTAAAATTTATTAAATTCCATCGTTATATACACGCTTATTGGATATCTTTAACACTCTACCTTCCAACTATTTTCTTACATCATTAACACTTCATCGTTCAAAAAAAGCAAAGGACATTATCTTTTAGTGATAATTGCTAAATCATTTTATTCTATTTTTTTTCGAATATTTTCTATTTAAACGTGTGTATTCATTTTTAATTTTTGTTATTTATTATTGCAAGCTCTGTGCTAGAAAAGTGTGATCAATTAAGTATTTTGGTTAATTTTAATTTAAGAATTGATGAGTTGTTTGCTAAATGGACAACTAAAAAATAAATATTTTCAAACACTTTTTTTTGTTAAAAAATAATATAAATCATATATTGAGACCTTACCTAACAGCTTAATCTTTTGGATTGAATTGCTTCTTTAACATGATATCAGAGCACAAGATAATCACGAGTTCGAATCTCATCATCCCTATATGTATGATAAAAATTAAGCACAAGGTAGTGTTGGCTTGTGCAAGCTTCAAGCCCAAATGACTTTCACTTGAAGGGATGTGTTAGAGAATAATATAAATCATATATTGATCAGACGCTACCTAACAGCTTAAGTTTTTTGATTGAATTGGTTGTTTGACACAAGTTAATTATAAAATTAGTGCATAAAATGGTTGATTTTTTTTAATTTGAATACTTGTATGTATTTTCTATTAAAAGAAATTTTTGGGTTAAATTGTTTTTTTAACACAAGTTAATTATAAAATCGGTGCATAAAATGGTTGATTTTTTTTTAATTTGAATACTTGTGTATTTCATTTATTTTCTATTAAAGTATTCTATCCTGTCAAGATTATATTAATTTGACTCCTTTTATATCTTTCCATTTTTTCTTAATGTTTTGACTTTTTTATTGTAATCTTTTTCTTTAACTGGTGTATTAATTTTATAAATGAGATATTTCATGATGTGTCACATAAAGAGGATTAACTTCTCTTTTTTTTTCCTTTTTGGATTAGCATCTCAACTCAACAAAAACTAAGCTTCAAAGCTCAAACCAGATGCGATCTGAACGTCCGTGGATGAATATTTTTCTTTCATTTTGGGTTATTTCTTCAGGGTTTTTTTTTTAATGAAGTTTTTGGGTATAGTTGAATATTTGATGTCGACACATGCTTGACCAATGAGCACAGTGAACCATGCTGGGTGGGAAGAAACAGTTGACTTTAATTTGCAAAGAAAGTCAAAGGGACACTGTTACATTACAGGAGACGGTCATTTTTGGAAAGCACAGTTGAAAGGGATTCAACTGTACACAGCATTTGAAAATGTAGAAATGAGTTTAGAATTTATGGATATAATGGAAGTCATAAGTGTCTAGCTAGTTGCATCTTGTTTGATTCATTCAAGATATGATTATGACTGCATATTTTATGATATACTCCTTGTCTTGGTGTTGCTTTGTCTGATTCCTTCATGATATGATTGTCACTCTACTTATTTCTAGAGCCTTAGTTTCCATGGATGAGTTTGTTTTTTGTGTTATCATCTATGTTTCGAATGATTTTTATAAAAAAAAATGTAATCGTAGAGAACCTTAATCTTGGTACATGAAAAATAATTTTTTTTTAAAAAAAACAAGCCATTAAATAACTAATCCAGAGTTAATCCTTTTACAATATAGGTTAACAGGCACCTTAATCACGAGCTGTATAGAGCTAGTAATCGAAAGTTTACATGCATTCGTTATATAATAGGAATGGAAAAGTTAAAGGCAAGAAAAACCCATGAGATATCTCAGGTGACAACCAGGCATCTGCATGACCCTCTCATGGTTCAAATTACACTGAATGATGCCCTTTGGAAAGTTTTATTTAGTGAATTCGAAGTGAAATGCTGACAGCATTCTCACCTCGATAGTTAGTGACACTTGTCATTGGGCCGATGATATTGAGTCGAGGATATCACCAAATTTGATACCACAACAGCTCAGGACCAATTTCATGTCGACAGGTTTGGTTGCATGGTTCTTATGGGTGCACTCAATTTGTTCCAAAGTCAATCAAACATGGCTCGTGATGCTTCCTGTTGTTGCTGTGTTCAGCTTTGAAGTGAAAAGAGACAAGCACTGTAGCGTCATTCCTTGTGCGGGCAAACAAGAAGTATTTTTTTTCCATGGCACTCACTAGGTAGGGATTATAATGCAAACAAGATCAAATCTTCTTCTACATGGATCCCCACGATGTGTCTGGTCAAGTGGCCAAGTTGAAGGTGCACTTTATTGAGGATGTGAAATGACCATCTATTTGGAAATCTTTCTGGTTGCCGATGAGTAGTGGATACCAGACTCTTATCCATTTTTGTATTGCATGTGCAAAATGACCCAGGCCCAGGCTCTTGTCTGCTTTGCAATACAAGTTGAATAATCCCCTTACATACCAGGTCAACCATGGTCTAGCACTGTGCTACCATTTGTCTGGCTGTGACGGAGCCTAGCAGGTGCAGACGTGCACTAGACTTGCTGGCATTTATATCAAAATCCGGAACCTAGCCTACGCCTAGCATTCACAGGTTGTCTGCTTTGAAACTATGGATAAATATTGAGCTGTAAAGAAAGCTTGTGGGTTCCCTATTTCGGAGAGATCATATCAATCCATTCCGAAAATCTACTTTGCGTAATTTAGAAGAAACCTAGCTTTGTACACAAAGCTTTCTGGTGCGCACAAACAGAGCTTAAATGCTGAAGAGATGGCTAGTAATCACATCACCCCTGGTTACCAAACCATCTGGATCTGAATTGTCGGTGCAAGTCATGGAATCAAAGCAGGGGTTTCATGGATTTCCCACAGATCTCTCTTCCTGAGCAGGTTTTAATCAGATCACAGACTATTTGATTGTCCATGTTAAAGAATAAAAATCCTGTCTGTTTCTCTAATCAGAAGTTAAGCACTCGGCACAGGCCAGCCAAAATTGAACCGCCGCTCCCCTAAAAATCCACAAGATAATGTCCCAGCTAAAACAACCGCTGTGCATCCTGTCCTGCTGATAAGTTGATCTGCCGGTTGTAGTTAAGAAACCTTCCTTCTCTCCGATAGTAATAATTATAGTTAAGACACTAGATGACAATTTATGGTACAAAAATGGGCAAATCAAAGTCAGCACTCAATACTGGTAAGTGCCTTGCTGAGCACTGTTGTTGTAGGAGCTTGGTGGAGCATTGATATTTGTGTAGACACCTTGCTGAGCGGTCATGGAGTAGGGGCTTTGGTGTGCCCTCATATTTTGGTGCGGGCTCGGCTGAGCATTCATGTTTTGATAGGTGCTTTGCTGATTATTCATGTTTTGGTAGGTGCTCTGCTGAGCATTCATGCTTTGGTAAGGGTCCTGCTGAGCACTCATGGCTTGGTAGGTATCTCGCTGAGGATTCATGCTTTGCTGGGCTGTTACATTGTTTTGGTAGGAACCCTGGTGGGCACTCATGTTCTGTCCACCAGAGGCCATGAAGCCTTGATAAAAACCTTGTCCAGCAATCAAATGCTCGGAAGATCCATGATTCTCAACTTCAGAACTACCATAATGAGGATCTTGAAGCTTTGCCCTTCTCCCAGCAAACTGCATTTTGTAGAAAGTGATTCAAGAATCCTTTGCAAAAATAAAATTTCACAAATGTTTGTTAGTGTACAGAGCAAACAAAATTTCATAATATACTTCAAAAATTCCAACCGTGAAGTTTAATTTTATCAAATGTTTCAATTATACTGTTTTGAAAGCACCAGACTCAAGCCATTATTCATAGTGAGTTCCCCTACTTGTGTATGGCAATGACAGTGCAAATTCCTTCAGGGGACGGATATTGTCAAGGGCAAGGCCAGCTCCAAGACCATTACTAAAATCAACATGTACCCACATGATCAAGCATGGATGACATCGACTACACGAGATTATACAATAATCTGGAAATTACAACTCAATCTGCAGAGATATAACTCTAGACTGGTGTAGTAGGCAACAGGCAGTTGTATTTGTTTGGACTAATTAGGAATTTTAGATGGTTTCCTAATGTCTCTTAAAAACTCTCCAAAAAACTCACTTTCCTCTAGATGATCTATTTGAATTCAGAAACATTTGGCATACAACTCAATAATTTTACCAGTGTCGTCAGTACTGACAGTAAATGGAGGCATAATCTGGTATCTAGACAACCATAAAGAGGTATGAGAGATTTGGAAAGTGACACTTCTCTTTTTTATCTGAGAAATTGTGTTAAATGCAATTAAAATTATACCTGCAAATACTATCTTAATGATTTGAAATATATTTGGTATCTAGACAGACGGATGGTACCTCAATTGTGTGTCTGTGTGGAGAGAGAAAAGGCCATTATAAGAAGGGAGACAACCAATAAAAGGCAGAATGAAGGAGAATTCTTAAGAGGAAGATTTTAGGAGCTCTTAGAATGGGCGATACTTTTTCATTGGTCGGAAGCTATAAATCAGCAAATTGGGTTGTGATTACTGAATTCAAAAGGCAGTAAAGCATGGACTACTTGCCAATGTCAGCTGTTGATATGTCAAGTGATTTATATTTATGTTGATCTGGTCTGCCGTGTCCCTGGCTGATGCAACCACTTAGTGGCATCATCAATCATCTAGCATACAATCATTGATGAACCATACAAGAACTTGAAAGTTCGTAAACTCTTATTGAAGGAAAAGCAGTTCCAAAACTCAATTACACAATTTGAAAAGCATGGGAAATATTTGTGGTTGTCTCAATAGTGTGTGTGTGTGTGTGTGTGTGTGTGTGTCATACCTCCCATGGGAGCAAATGAACCGAGAATTATATCAGACAAGAAGTCCAACATCTCAACAATTTTCAATGCTTCTGCTAAACCACAAGGGCATGTTATAAACATACCTCATCAGTAATTGAAACATCACGCCCTCCAGATCTCATAACAGAATTCATTCCATTAAGTGAATTATTGGCCTCCAAAACACGGTTCATACTACGAGAGTTATCAGCCTCCAAAACACGGTTCATACTTGGGTATCTGAAATTAGGAGAATAAAAAAGAACTCACATTATTATTCAAAAACTCACGTGTACTTGCAAAATATATATATATATATATATATATATCATCAATACCCCGTAGCAGCTGGAGGAACTGAATAGCTCTGAGGCTCATAATCACGTCTTCCCCCCTTCAGAAAAGCATAAAGAATAGGTATTATGACTGGGACATATCTTGACATAAAAATAATAAAACGTTAAAAACAGACTGCTCAAGAATCCTAATTAAGCATCTAAAAAACCAAACCATTAACTAGTAGTATATTCTGCTATGTGTATTTATTATGCGTATAAGTGAAAAGCAAACTCAGGTACAAGCAATAGGCATGATTTTTGGAATTCTTCATGAGAAAAGAGTAGCGAAGGCGAAATGGCAAACCATCTATATATTGAAGAGAAACAAACATTATGTGTTTGAACCTGCGTTTCGCCCACATTAGAGACACACACATGGAGCATATGCTTGACTTGCAGCAGAAAGAAGAAAAATTATGTTTAGTCAGATCAAACACTTGTCACTGTGACATATATAGATCAATTTGTAGTCTCAATTCAGACATTCCTCATTACCACATGGGACTGCGGCGTATGTTCAACCAAGATATTGTCTCAATTCAATTAAATCACTACAGAAAACGAATCTAAAAATACAAGTTATTGCCCAGAGTGTGGTAGAAATACAATAACTCCCAACAAGAACAGTCTATAACCGTTGTTAATGAGTTTATCACAAACACTTAGCCAGTAAGTTACGCAGTAAACATAAAAACTGCATGAACATGTAACAGAAATTACCCTGAGCGGTTCATATCCACCAGAGCTGCTAGCTGCCATCATACCAGATGGTTGGGGTCCTCTTCCTGGTAAGTTTCGTGCCGGCCCAAAGCCTGGGACAGGTCCAGCAGGCCCAGGTTCTGTTCCAGCATTTGCATCACGCAAAGTTCTTGCTCTGAGTCTGGATGCAATCTCTGCTAAAGCATCTTTAGCAACACCATAATTTCCAGATATCTGAAAAAACCAGTTCGAAATTTAGCTCAAGTAATAGCCAAGCTCCAAGGATATGGGGAAAACATCACAGAATCATCAGTTAAGACATTAAAATCAGCAAAAGATACATTCAACCACATCACCTGTACAAGCTCTTCATCATCAGATGCACATTTAGGCTTATCATTTTTGGGGTAAACACGAATGTCTGCCTGCAATCTCCTTCTCATTTCATTGATAACCTGACCTCCTTGTCCAAGGATGCAGCCAACCTTACTTGAAGGAACCAGAAGTCTAGTAATTATCATACCTTTTTCAGAAAAGTCACTTGTTTTATCCTGAAGCTGAAGAATTGCATCAATGGTTTGGGATCTCGGATTCCAGAGACCCTGAAAATATCAGTACAATGCTGTTGTTAATGTATGTCAGTAATATACAAATCTGCAGGCACTGCCAAACCTTAGGCATACAAACAAATAGTGATGTTTAAAGCAGCTAGACCTCAAAAGCAGAGATACGAATTGCACGTTCTTCTGACTCCGCTGAAGCATCCTCAACATGAATACTAGCTCCTGTCTCCTGCTGTACAATCTTAACATTAGAGCCTCCTTTCCCAATTACCCCACCAATCTTCCCAGTAGAGCACAAAATTTTCATTGAGAACTCAGCTGAAGGCTCCCTGCCATGTCCAGGAGGAACACCATTGAAACCACCTGGCCCAAATTCTGAAGGGTGATTCCCATATTCCCCCATCCATGGCATATTGTGGGGAGTGGAGTTACGATGAGGCCACATTGGATTTCCTGGTGGAAGCATGTTTGCCATGGAATCACTAGGAGGATGAAAAGTTCGACCACCATAAGGCATAGGAACACTTGGCAGTTTGTCCTTGCGCGGATTCTGATGCAATAGAATGGATATTTCATAAAGAGCCCTCTTTGCCACAGCTGGTTTTCCAGAGATCTGAAATATAGCTTTTGAAATTATACTTGGTAGGGAATTGCAAAAATAATCCACCTTTTTTCATAGATGAATGAAGTGGGGGAAATCCACATGCAACATTTCATAAACATGAACTTGGAAATGTTACAAAAACAAAAAAGGCAAGGCACACAGGCACAATGCCATGGGTTCCATAATAGAACGTCATAACATAAGAAATAATCATGCGGCAATCAAATTTGTGTCTCCATGCACACCAGTGCAAATGATGATGCTTTTGCATACAAATGCTCAAAAGCAGTAAGCTCACACAATCATCAAATAATATTCAACAAGTAATGAGGTATAATCAGATTCACACTATGATGGAAAAAGTTTACTGTTTGTAATATAAATGCTAAAGTTACACCCTCCTCAGCTTCCGCTTCAGTGCAATGCAATCAACACACACCATACCACCACATGCTTTCAACTAAGCAGCAGTTTAAAGGTCCAGGATGTATTAGGGTCAATAGTATGTGATACACAACAATCTAACTCAGGCTAGATGTTAACAACTAAGACCCTTGGTAATAACAGCAACAATCTGTTTGAAAATGTTGCCAACTTAAAGCTCAATAAAAGGCGCTAGATATACTACCCCGGCCAGATAATCGTTAGTTATAGAGAAATATTAAAATGTCTTTGGGAAAAACCAACAGGAGGAAAGTCTACCACGGTAATGGACATTGGTCATAGGAGGTTAAGCCTTCCAGAAAGGCAAGACAGCCAATCCTAGCAATGAAATAACCATCTTAAACTCCATCAGACAAAATCTTAGTCATCAAATTCAACCTGAACGAGACCCCCAAAAGCAGGTTATGCAATTAAACTAACGATTTAATGAATCTAAGAATTAAGTTTCACTGTCATTATGACCAATCTTATTGTGCTGTTTCATACTGCACAACAAAGGACATTTTTTTAGATTGAACCAGTTAAAAAGGAGTAGCACACTTGCTCCCATAAATATGCAAGACTATCCACCACATTTCTGACAGGATTAGGTATAGTATCAAAAAATAGCTTCAAAATTAAAAATCTCAACAAAGTGCAGTGGGGTAAGGGTGTAACCCAGTCACAGTAATAATCATAAGAAAATATGTAGTTGGTAAGTAAATTGTCGAAGCATATGATAATAGCATAGCAGACTATATGATGGGACCATGGCATAGCTCTGTCCTACCCCTAACCCATCGCTAAAAACTCCCCATGTGTAACTCTTCCTTTTCAGGGGTGAGGAGGTAAAACTTCTAATCTGGGTGGTGGTCACTAAATGGAGAAAGAGAACCTGATATTATGAATAGCTTATCTACTAATGTCAGGGAAAACCCCATCCATCTTATATTAAAGACACAATAAAGAATATGAGACAACACATAAGAAACATAAAATAAATACCAAAGAAAAAAGGGAAAGAGGTCAAAATACAAAACTAAATGCCCTTCATAAATGTTATTAATTCCCTAGCTATGCCAGTCTTCCTGCTTTAAATATAAAAATATGGTGAGGAAAGGTCACTCCACCCACCTCTTCTGCATGTCTGGCCTCATCCTTCAAACTTCCATGACCAACAAAATGCTAGGATCTTCTTGCAGGGGCATACTGATTTCAGTATGTATCTCTGAAACTCAAACTTGAAACTATAACCTTCCTTCCAATATAAAGAACATTCAGTCAAGCAAATCAGTTGATCTGTATTGGAAAAATCATTGTCACATCTTTGAGGAAAGTTCATGGTGATCACATATGTCAACTGCTCATGAGAAGTGAGCAAACAGTTGAAGAAGACCCATCTTACTAAGAGGACCTGCATTCCACCATGCTGATTCACAAGGCGGAACTCAAGTAAGAAATCTAGCAGTGCTTTGAAATCAGTAGAAAGCATAAAGATGTCAATGCCAAAGGTAGCCAAACAACGTTAACATATCCACTTAGGTAACGAGTCGACTACAGTACAATCCATTGGACAATAGGGTCATATCAAAAATCAATTGATCACTTTCAGATCATTTATGCGACTTCAATCAACCCACAATCTTCCACACAAGACATTCGTCTACTTGAGCTAATAATACTACTTTATTCAACTATTGGCACATGCATTAAAAGAATTCCAATAATCCTAATGGCCTTCTGGTGAAGTTTTTCTAAGTCCTTGGGTTGTTGAGCATCTCAATTAGCTTTACTCGTGTAGAAAAAAGCACTGAGGGTCAATATCTCACGAGCCAGTGAAAGAATATTTCCATATCCCATCTCATGTAATCAATTATAAACTCAAAGTGTTTGCTGGCACTTCTTAAACCCATCATACTGCAGTTACCATCAAAGGTTGCAGAGGCAAAAGGACATTTTGCAAACCAAGGTATTTCTTCTCGGATGCCATTTCATACTCAAATTATAAGAAAGACCAGACTGCAATTGGAAGAGCTGCATTAATGTTTTACCAGCGAAATCACAAACTTGAGATATAATGCAGTAGAAAAGGTTAAAGCTGCATCCTCAGCATTTCTTAACTAAAAAGAGTAGGCTTTGCAATTGTTCCTAATGATACTAAAAGTGAAACTTGATATGACTGGGCTCAGTACATCACAAGCCCAAAACTAGTTAAGCGTTCAGAACCGAACCACAGGCAAGTAAGTCTCCAGAAGGCACAGCCAGAAATCCTAAACATAGGAAAGAAAGCACTCCCTAATGGGTCTTCGCCTTAGCAATTAATTTACTGAAGCAATGATAGTCAAGTGATAGAACAGTAGGTACTTTATATTCCACCATGTCAAGTATTTTAATGTTCTCGAGAAACAAGGCAACCTTTTAAAGCCCTGTCATCTCATATAGTAATGCAAATGAATCCTGAGTCCTCCAACTTAACAACTAGTTATCTTGGCTCACTGACTACTTGAACTCTAAGGACCGAGAGCCCAAATAATAACAGCATTTGTCAAAAAGAAGGAATAAAAGAATCAGAACATCTTCCCCTGTTGAACATCCACGCAAAATAACAAAAAATCTTCTCTGACATGCATATAACACATTGCAACCTTTGATACATCCAAGAATGCAATACCACAAATGTCATGACATATCTTTATTGCAATCTCATGATGAAAATCAAATTAATACTTCAAAAAAGGTTCAAGAAAAATTACAATTCTCAAGCAATGCTAACTTAAAGCACAAGAGAGAGATCATGATTATCATCTTATATGTCAAATGCACAAACATGATGAATCCATATTACATAATGCCAACAAACGACTTTGGTATCTGAACTACTTAAAAATCTAGTAGACCAAAAAGGCCAACATAATAACTATAATTCAGTTACTAGGGGAAAGAATTGGAATAAAAGAAAATAAAATGCAGCGGGCCTTATGTTCAGTAAAACTCAATGTAGCAAAGAGAGCAACATATATTACCTGGACCAATTCATCAGTATCCATAGCACATGAAGGGAGATGATCAGCAGGAAGAACACGTATGTTCGCACCAGTCTCACTTCTTAATCTCTGAATAACATCTCCCCGTTTTCCCAAAACACAACCTACCATGTTGTTTGGAACAAGAAGTCTCGCGGTGACAGCATTGTTGTCATTATCATCATCCGACGCCATCCCACCAAAAAGATCCTCCTCAACAATCCGGTCATGAACTTTCAAAAGCGCATCCTGGGCAGCACAATGTGGCTCAAAGGCCTCCTGCTGTCCATTCCCCGCAGCCAAACCTTCATCGCAATCCATTTTCCTCGGAGGCTTATCAGAAGAACTATATATAATAATCACTCTCTCATCCGAACCCTGAACAGAATCAGCCACTGTAATTTTCGATTGCGTCTCTTCTCTTAGAGCTTTCACTATATTCCCACCCTTTCCAATAACACCCCCAATTTTTCTCGAAGGACAGAGTATCCTATAAACAGTATCACCATCACCTGAACATTCTTCGCCGTGAGAGTCACTCCATTTTCCTTTCCTGCTACTGCTCACTCCTTTCCGTTTAAAAAGATTGTTTCCCGGTTTCTTGAAATATTTCCGCCTATTCCCATCCATTCTTCCACAAAATAATTAAAATCCTGCAGTAACAAATGCATTGAGTACGAAAATTACGTAAGAAAACAGAAATGATTAATTAGAATCAGAATTTAAACATAATAACTGGTAATTAGAGAATATAGTAAGAAATCAGAAAATTAGGGTTTTGGAGTGTGAGAAGGAGGAGGCGAAGGAGAGAGGCGCACGTACCTGAGGG
>Ga0325405_1004476_pt1 | contig 14254 bp, 16 predicted proteins | sample PopdelMetagenome_21_FD_205663 | JGI IMG/M metagenome (GOLD analysis project Ga0325405, IMG submission 205663) | Populus deltoides microbial communities from Bellville, Georgia, United States - Xylem-Control-R2 | ecosystem: Host-associated > Plants > Phyllosphere > Stem > Wood/Secondary xylem... | reverse complement strand
AGATTTGGGGTGCCAATAATTTCATTACCAGTTGTATCTCATAACGTACGAAGGTAACCTAATATTGCGCAAAAACATATTTTAATGTTTTTCTTAACTTTCTTTTTTATCTCTCATCTCTTTAAATTCCACATCTTTTTGTTTCCTTTTTCCAAGATTGATTTTTTCCCAATTGTCATTTATAGTCCCCAAAGTTCTAATATTGCGCAAAATCAAGTTCAAGTCAAATGATATTTTTTCTATACACACGAGAATCTTATAGTGAGCTCGTCAAAACGAACCATCAAAGCTCGACATGAAAATAATAAACTAGTAATTTACATGTATGTTGTGGGTCAAACAATAGCTTTTCAAAAATATAAAATGGATAGCTACAGTGTGTTTCAAAGGACAATACTATCATTCGAGATGTTTTAAGAGCCCCTCATCATATAAAACGTGTGAAAAGCTGTAAGGGGTGTTGTTTGTATCACACACAAATAGAAAAGTGTACAACACACAAACACACACATACAAAGAAAGAATGTGTAGTTAGTGGTATAAACATCAATAATTGTATTTAATCATACAATGTTTGTGCAGCGAATAGATAAAGGCGAAGCTGGGTTGTAAGCATATGTATCTTCATTAATTGCATCAAAGAAGAGAGAGAAAAAATCAACAAATAAGATGGTGCAAAATAGTTAATTCATAACCAGTGTTGCTTTAAAACAAGACGAAAGTTCTTTCACACGCTTCATGGCGAGGAAAGAACATGCAACTAGTTGAAGCCTTGAAGGTGGTATGAACACGATGGGAAAAAAATACAATAAAAAATCACGGTGTGATAAAACTTTGAAGCAGTCAAAACTCATTTTTAGATAGATGCAAACAATACAAATTTAGAGTTTATTATTAAGTTTAAAATGTCTTGCATGAACATCAGACAAAATACTGAGATATTATTTGATAAAATATCAAATAAAACATATTTCAATGTTTTTTTTTTTCATATTATAACGACAACACATCATTGTTCTATTTTTTAGACAGTTTATGACCCTCTGCTTGCTCTCACGGACCAAATTTGTTGGTTCTCATGAAACCTCTGATTCATTTATTCAAGCTTGCACAAAAAGGAAAATATAAAAGGAACAAGCATAGTTAGCTTGTTTTTTTTTTTTTTAATACTATATTATAGTTTACAGAGGGAAGAGGTTGATTATACCTACTGTGTATAATCAACCACAAATGTTTTTTGCAAGAAAGCGAAGATTTCAGCCAAAGCGACCCAAGTCCCACCCTCAGTTGTCAACTTGTGACAGATAGCAAGCTTGAATAAAACCGGTTACACCATTCTACGCATTGCTAATCAATCCAGTCCTCTACCAAAGCCATTAAGAACCCCGACAAACCCAGGCCTTCATACTTCTTAACAATCGAAGCATTTCCCTGCACATAAACTCTCACCTCTCAAGCACACCCACATATTACAACGATTATTTCCATTTCCCGATTGATCATACCACTTTTAACTAAGCAAATGTTAAATGCGAAGCTGGATCGACCAAAATGGACAATTTATCAATGCACAGGATTGTGAATCTCAAAATCTCATTCCTATAACTTCAAATCCTATATTTTCCAAACCATACTTGACCTTCGAGCTGAAGGTATTTTAGGCATAAATAGCTTAGTGCAAAATGTCATTAGCAATTCTAATGTTCCTTCCAATAAAACATTGAAATACAAGCAAATTCCAAATTTTCTTTGCGCCTTATTTTGATAGTTCAACAATAACTCGTCATTAAAAGCAATACCAATCAATTCAGGATAAAAAAAACATAAAAAGAACCTCGATCAACCAGTTGAAAGATAACTGTCAGTAGCATTTCTACCAAACACTGGTAGGATGATTACAAGTAATAAATTGTCTGAATAACACCACCTACTGGCAAGACCTTTTTTAAGGTCAATAAAAGCAAGTCTTAATCATAGCAAGTTAAGCAAGGCCATAAAAGTTAAAAGAGGTAATATTGTTCAGTTTCCACTTGTACCTAAGAATCGCTGAACCAAAGAATTGAATAATTAACAAAACTCCACAGCGCCCTTGAGCGCACGTGAATAAGTGCGCATTGAATGAAAGGAGCCGTCAATGGAATCAGAAAACTCATCAATGAAAAACTGAGACATAAATAGTATAAATCACATTGATCACCCCTTTGTGTTTATATGCAACCAAAAAGGCAACTGATATAATTCATAAAAAAAAAAAGAATTCCCGCCACATTTTCTAGGACCATTTACCAAACTAATGAAAAAAAACAGAAAAAAACTATTAGGGAAAATCCCAGATGACTCGATAGCCAAATAACTGGTCTACAAAAACTTTTCAACAAACAGAAACGAATATTGATGTGTATCGTGAAATAAAACACTGCATATACCGAAACATGGTGCATGATAGAAGTATAATTGCTGTGAAGATACTATCACATATAATTTCATAACACTAGATCAAAACAGCACTCAAACAAACTGATATCAAAAGCATCATAGAACATACATCCACACACCTCCTGCATATATAATGTTCCCAAGACAAGGCAAGAAAACCTTTTTGCCACTCCAGCCATCCCCCACCTCCAAACCAAAAAAAAAAAAAAGAATAGAAAAGAAAGGGGATACCAACTAACAGGTTTTGGATCACATGATAAAACAAAGTTAGTAATAGAGTCGCCAGAGCAAGTTTGTTAAAATCTAAGCCTGCTCGGTCTTTTTTCTTTGCCATGTCATCCTTTTCTAACCTATGGAAAAGAACTTCTGAATTCAAAAGCATTCCATTTTTGGCAACTAATAAAAAGGCAAGCCAAAACTAGGACACGTTAGCAAAACAGTGGAAGATTTCAAACCTCATTTTTCCTTATAGATAATATCATATTATCTTCCACTGCATCCCAAAAAATATATATAGAACTCACAGTAATTGCCAGTTAAGTCAAACACAATTCAAAAGCAGTGTGAGAAGCAATAAACTACACACCCACACACACACAAATGGATTAGAATATCATTTTAAGAACCAAAATAGAAAGTCAGCAATGGTAAAAGATGAAGAGATATGAATAGATATGAAATGAACCTTAATTCACACTGCCACACTCAAGAATGTTGCATACCTAGAAAAATATCATCTTTTAAGCTTACGTATGCCAAAGACAAAACATAAGAAGATCATAAAGCTTGAGAAATATAAACACAAATCTAAAAAAATGTAGAAGGTTGCTTACTAATTCTTTTTTTTCCCTCCTGTTTTACTAGTCTAATAAAATGACTCAACAACATCCTCTTATCTTCTAATTTTGAGTTTGAGTTTGAACTTGGAATTATTCCTTAAATCACCCAATGTTACATGTAAAAGCAGAAAACAAATGCTCCTTTCAACCATCAAAAGAAGCAGCAAGAACTAAATCTAAAATACAAATGTCCAACAAAAACATTCAGAACCAACATGCCCAACCAAAACGAGCACCACAAAACTCGGTGGTAACCAAATATAAATAATTCTAATATAGGCTAATCAATCTTTTTTCAAACAATGATTTGACAGGGAACAATCAAATTGGAATTGAAGCACAATAATCATCAATCCAGCATTTGGATAATTACACTCGTGAATTCAGCAAATCATCAATGAAACCAATTTGACAGTGGAATGGGGAGAACAACTTCGCATTAACATTTTTGCAGGGAAATCATACAACACAAACACTTAACTGTGCAACTTAAATAAATTAAAGAAAAATGAAATCCCAGTATTCTGGAAAAAATGCAACGAGGGCAAAAGCTAATGTACTTGGCATAACAACAAACATTTGTGAAAATAATCTCAAAAGAAATCAAATTTCATGTTCACCAACAAATTTAGTTTCATGATGAAAGCTCCTGTGGAGTAATTATCAGGGGAAGTGGAAGAACAAGTTCTTCATTTCGACTTTACACCAAATCAGTTAAAATATAGCATACCTGTATGTCAAGTTATTTTCTCTTCTTAGCCATGTTTTGTTTCTCCAACGACCTATATGCATAAAAGTGCAGTAAACTAGTTCTACTTAGAAGGAATTTTCCTTCACTCAAAACAAAAGTTTTAGATCCAAAGATATTAACCACAAGCAATTTTTTTACACTAGGCTCTAAATCAAATCAGAAAAATAAGAATAACTCGAACCATAAGTCCAATTAGAGGTTGCACTGAATGAAGCATGGCAATATTTGCATTCAATTCACAAGGACAGACTGATATGATAAGGAGTGTATATCTTTGTAATACTTCTGTCAAAAACCACCAGCCTATATAGCGGCTGACATCAAACCAGAAATGCATGTCGCACACCTTTTTTTTATCAAGATAGTTACACTAAATATAGAGAATATTTACTTTAACAAGCTTGGCTCCATACATGTCCCTCAACTTTGCCTTGAATGGAAAACCAAGCCTGGTGCAAAAAATTAAACACAATGAACCCCTCTACTTCCATCTTGTGCATTCTTAGTCCCACTGTACATTACTATCAATAACAGACCCTGATGTTTTAATAGAACAATCCAACTTGCCTTTTATTAAATCATATTTTGTGTCCTGTCATTCCACTTGCCAGAATACAATGACTGGACATCATCAGAGAACAATTTTAATTCGACAAAAAGTTCATATGAAAAGACCATCTCATTTCTCTGTATAATTGAAAAGGAAATAGAAATTATTTAATCTGATTGAAACACGGGGAAGAATAGCAGCATCATGCTTTTTGTTATCAACAATATTCAAATCCATGTTTTTATCTCTGTATCGTTACCTTCTCTTTTCCCCTTCTTCCCCGCATATCCCTTCTACACCCAAACCTAGAACAGTACTTGCACCCATACTCAATTGGGAAACTGACAGTGGAAAATACAGAGCTCAGGTCGTTAAGGTCAGATATTGTGCGGGTAGAAGGGAAGCCTTGGAACTTGGAATACTATAGGACCTTTTGTGCACCATTCTTGCAAGATTAAAGATCAATATACTTTAAGGCTGGTAGCTTGTGCAATACTTCTCCAAACAACCTCCTTTCCTCACCACATGACCAAACACAGAACGCTCTCTTGCTTGTCATTTATATTGTTGTAACAGTAAATATTGAAACATGATGCTAGAGTAGGCTATGAAAGACTATTAATTCAACTTATTCCAATCCATAGCAAGCAGTCAAGGTTGAGGCATAATGAGAAAAATATTCAGGTCCAATGCCACATAAGTTTGACTGATGCTTTAACACATCATCCCAAACAACAAATTTGACCAGATACTAACTCACGGGTTCCAGTGATCACCCAAATCCAAGACACAAGGGTTTCAAACAAATGAATTCAGGATTAACACAGATCATATCTTCGAAACATGTTCATTGAGCTTAATTAAAAGTATAATTTAATATTTGCTAGGGCAGACCTAAAAGAACATATGAGCAAGTTCAACTAGATTTTATACTTCAAACATGTTTCTATATCTTATCCAGGTGCAATTTTGACTGAAGCTTATTCTTCACAATAGTATTGTCACATCCTGTGTTTTGTATCCAAGTTATAGATAAAGCTTTTGTATGAGGAACACTGACTACATATGGAAGGCAATGCATGGTTCTTATGAAGTATCTGTAACAAACTATGGCAACATCAGAGACCAAAATTCAAGAAAACCTAGTATTAAACATTTCATATTATTAAAAATTACACAGCTCAAAATAACCAATTAGTTTTCAGATACTTACCGGAGCTGCAAATGGATGACACAATGCCCTGGAAAAAAGACAGGAAACAATATTGATACATTAGCATTTCCAGTGGAAATAAAACAGCTTCCCAGTAGCCTATTTAAGGAGAGAAGTGCCAAATCTAAAACCTTAATTACTTACCAAAATGCACTATCACTTCAAGTTTGTAGCGGCAAATCTCAGGAGCAAGTGCCTCCAGAATGACAGGCCATGGATCAGATGCATGCACTATGTTAGCGCATATAGATAGTAAAGGTAAACAAAATAATAACTACAACCATTGATAATGACCACATAAAAAATATAGACATTGACTGCTTAAGCAGTCCTGAAATGTCTGAAACACAAATGCATATTGCAAAACAAAAAAGGGTGCCAGACGTAGATACACTGAAATGTAAGAAGCATATTAAACAGCAGACGTGTTCTTTGAAAGCAACATCAAGATCCAAACAAACAAAAGAGGCACAAAAAAAAACTATCATAAAAAGAAATATAAGAAACCCTAGGAATTCTAGTTCAAGCTCATGACAGGAAAGGAAGAATAAAATTTCCAGCACTTTCGACGGGTTATTAAATGAGCTCCTAATAAACAAACCAAGGTACCTTCTCCTGGGTGCCTTTTAAGCATCTAAGCACTGGAAGGATGCCTCAAACCAGGGGAAGATTATCCTGGATGAAAAATTTAATTAGACACTCAAGGACCAGAAAAATCAAATAAAAGGGTAAGAGAAAATATAGACTGCAAATATAAAAGTGAAATACAGCACTTAGAATGACAAACGTTTTGATATTCAGCACTATATACAACTATATGAGTAGAAAATACAAGTTAAAACAGCAGAAAACGAGATTCTTCCTGCCTGCTTCAGCAATGGGTCTCAAAGAACATATACAATTACTAACTCGTGGGTTCCAGAATACTTCTTTCCTTATTATGTATCCCACAAATCCAATTGCAGCAACCATGTCCAAGTACAAAAAAAAATTGTAGCAGAGAAATAAGTGCAAATTTGATGAAATTTCACAATGGCCCAATTAAAAATGATTACAAGAGGAGAAAAAACGCCTTTGGCAAGTTGTCTTACAATAGAACCAGTACATTCCACTGAATGAACCGCCTGTAAAGAGTACTGCTGACCACATATCACCAGTTTTGACTTCAGCCATGCGAAAAACTGTCCAAAGCTCAGAGGCCAGAAGACAGAATACAAAGATAATGTGCAATGATTAGATATCTGAATGGGTTAGGTCATAATGTACAAATTCTAGTGCAACAGCATGTCTGCAGTCAGAAAAGCAGCAACATGGTTCACTTGCCCGTGATGAATGGGTGAGCTAGTGCTTGATAAACTGTCATCCTCTTCTCAGGATCCAACACAAAGATTTTTTCTAGAAGATCTTTAAAGTTTGCTAGCATCTTTGGATCCTCACCAGGAGAGCCAGAAATAATAGACCCAACATCCTTTGCCTTTATGTTCACAATAATCTTTTTCATAATCTGCAGAGAAAGAAAAAAAAATCAAATCAATCAATTTGAAATTAGACCACCACAAGGTACAAATGTTACGAACAAGTCTGTGAATGGGACCTACGCATACAAAATACCTTTTTAGTAACAGGATCTTCCTCTGTAGCATGAAAATTCAAATCATTATCAAAATGCTGGTCAACAAATGCACCCTGCATGTAGAAGTCAAATCAGATAAAGAAGGAAAGCCAAATTCAGGAACAGAGTTGCAAACCACCATGGAGAACCATCAACAATGATTATCGGGTGGGGTGGGAGTGATTTTACCTTCTTAAGCATCTTCTTTGGGAAAGGGCCCTTCAATTCCATGTGAAGTCGTAGCATGTCATTGTTTGTAGAACCTGGAAAAAGAACTTTTCCAGAATAAAGTTCATACAAGCAGCAACCAACAGACCACATATCCATCGGATGATCATACGGCAAACCAAGAACTGCAACAGAAGTGCATAATTACTTTTTCCCTATTTGGAAACAATTTTACTGTTATAAATATTATGAAATATCAGCTTCTTTTTTCTGGCGAAAGTGTGTCAATATCAATTTATCTTTCTGGAGAAAGCGTCAGTAACAATTTATTTAACAAGAGTACCCAAAATAGTTGTTCAACAATGGAACTTACTTATTTCAGGAGCACGATAAAATCGGCTTACAAGGTACGGTGTAATTTCATTTTTACCAGAAAACATCGCATTACCAAAATCACAAAGCTTCAGCACATTTTTTGCCTCATTTACCTGTGGGAAAAGAGAGGAGGAAAAGGTGAATTAAATAGCGGGTAATCAATGGATAATTAACTAAAGTAACATAACATAATTGTGGCACTGAAACTTACAAGCATATTATCAGGCTTTATATCACTGTGAAGAACACCACAGTTCCTTAGATGCTTCAGAGCAATAAAAAGCTGCTTCGCATATGCTCTAACAGCAGTTAGTTTAAGACCAATATCTCGACCAAACTTTTTTAGGACCTCACGCAGGTTCATATGAAGAGATTCAAAAACTAAACAAAGATGGTTTCTATACTTGAAACTTGAAAGAAAACGAACACAGTGACGCTTGTTCTCTGGATCTTGACCTGCTAATTTCTTCAATATTGAAACCTCTGTATCACCAGCCTTACGCCTGCACCATAGATGTAGAATCAGCGGCCAATAAAATAAGTTGACAAAAAGAACAAGGATAAGAAAAGAGAGAACACAGTATTATTAAAAAAATGAATACTAACATTGTTTCATTGTTGCGTATAATTTTTATAGCCACTTCTTCAGGTTCATCAATGCCAGCGTTCAGATCCCTTGCGCGAACTACTGTAGAAAAGACACCTTTTCCATGAGCAGCAACAATCTCATATCGACCATCAAGTACTTCTCCAAATCGGTGGCCTACATACCAAAATAATAATATAAAAATCAAAATAACTACTTGAAGAGCAAAAACAACATATTGATCTACCACATTCACGAATTTTCAAGATCAATAAATGCTTGCAACAAATTGAAGACAAGCTTATACTTCCTAGCATTGCCTCTGAAATGATGTAAAGTGAAGTCTCATCCTCCAGAACAAGAACACATGTTCTGGTGGAAAAAAAAGGAAAATAAACACTTTCAAAATGGATTAATAAAATAGCTTTTACCATGAAGAGTCAAGTTCAAAAACATCCATCTCTTAAAAAAACTATATTAGGTCTTATATTCAAAAGGCAAAAGAAGTATGTCTTACACAGTGCTCAAGATAAAAACTAGGGGGAAAGGAAAATAGAAATGACAATGGAGGAGATTATCACATCTCAGAATACTTACTATAATATCCTACAGGATCATCCCAATTGTCATGAAGACCACTCCTCACGATTGGCAAACCCTCTCCTTTACCCTGCAACACATTCAAAGCACAAATCCTTATCATAATTGCTCATGAATAGTTTAAAGAACAGCATTGTGCACCTAACAAGGAAAGTATGACAACACAAAAGACAGATAAACAAGATGCACAAAACTGTGGATCTTACCGTTTTACGAACTCCAACAGGAGTCTCTCCAAAAATATCATCACAATATTTTTCATCTCCTTTACCCTGCAACACATTCAAAGCACAAATCGTTAGCATAATTGCTTGTGAATATTTTAAAGAACTGCATTACACATCTAACAGAGAAAGTTTAACAACACAAACGACAGATAAACAAGATGCACAAAACTGTGGATCTTACCGATTTACAAACTCCAACAGGCGTCTCTCCAAAAATATCATCACATAATTTTTCATCTGATCTCTCACTCTGTGCATAATAGTAACCAAAAAGAAAACATCAGCAAAGCGAATCAATGGTGAACTCCATTGTGGATTCAGTAGAAAATGTGTATACAGTTCCCACCTATATGATTATTAAGCTTGACTAACCAAGTAGAAACATATGACATTAGGGAACAAATGGACAGACCTTTGGCGAACCCTCTCCAAGCCCTGTAGTTCCTGAAGTCCTCTTGGAAGCTTGAATTCCATTTTGTAAAGGTGATTTCCCCACAGAAAATGATGTCTCGATAACATAAACATCAGCACCATCAGTCCTACCATCAAGAGTTTCTGGAGCAACATTGTCAGCTGCTGCTGATTGGCCAGAACCTTCAATAGGCTCCTTGTCTGCTCCACACAAAACAATCTTCTTGTGAGAAGAAATTAGCATGAGCAACACATAATAATACGGAGAAAACAGATAAAAATGAATGGTGTAAACATCCATCAGTACCTAACCCTGCTCAATATCTATTGTATGAATCAACAATGGGAGCAGATTTTTCTATTAGGATTTTCAACTAACACACAAATCATCCATCCACCATTCCAACTTGTGAGATCGCAGCAAAATTATTGCCTAAATGTAAATCAGACGAAGAACTTAAGCATTTTGCAACAAAAACAAGACTTTTCTAGCCCTTGGATGAGTATTAACACACCATATAAAACAACATTCTTGTTGTTTAAGTTGCAAATATTGCAGGTACTAGTGGAACTTGGACATCTAATAAAACAGCAATTCTGAATCACGTTTCTTGAAAACAGCATGAAACTTTAATAAGCAAGTTTTCAAATACAAATGAGACTCATCAAGCAAGCATGTACAACTTGAAAATCATGTTCATCTATGACACAACAAACCAAACAGATGGATGTTGATCCTGAGCTTAAGAGTAAATATCACAGTACAGTGTAAAAATGAAGCTGAAGGAATGGAAAAGTACTTTTGTCTCCATCTTCTGATCCAGACTCTTTCAGCTGCTGCAACTGCTGATTTCTATATTTTTCAAGAATGGCATCCCTTCGCTTTCTACTCTCCTCCTTTATTCTATCAAGATTATCCTCTTCCTGTTCAGCTAATTTCAGTGCAATCCTTTCTTCAAAATCATCTTGGTCATCTTCATCTCTGAAGGAAAATATAAAACATAAAGTTGGGTCAAAAAAGTGCTCTGGGGATATAAATTTTCTTGAAGTAAAAAAGCTGTTTTCAATTAAAATAAGCATTTCAATTTTATCAATAAAGAATACCTGTTTAGATTGTCTCTTCCCTGTCCTAACAAATTACTGTTGGAATTATAAAATTTCTCTGAATTGCTCTTAATAACCCTAGATTTCTCCCTATCCCTGTCATTTCGCCTCTCCCTGTCCCGTTCTTTTCCACTGTCATGGTCCCTAGCTCTATCCCTTTCTCTGTACCTATCTCTACCATTCTCCCTTTCTCTCTCCTTATCTCTATCTCTGTTGCTAGCCCTTTGCATATTTTTGTGTTTGGTCATATCTGTTTCCATCCGTTTTTTTCTATCTATCTCCTCCACCCTGTCCCTACTACTCTCCTGTCCTTTCTCCCTCCTCCTTTCCCCATCTAGCTCCCTATCCTGTTCCTTCTCCCTTCTCCAATCGCTTTCCTTGCTCCTCTCATTTTCCATCTCCCTTCTCCTATCCCTGTCAACCTCTCTCTCCCTGCTTCTCTCTTGTTCCTTCTCTCTTCTCCGTTCCCTCTCCCTCTCCCTGCTCCTCTCTCTGTCCTGTGCATCCTTATTGTGATTACATTCCTCTCCATCAAAAGACTTGATGTAACTAACACTCCATTCCCTATCCACATTTCTCACTGAATCTCCAATGTTGTGCCGCAAATTCCTGCTGTATCTAGACATTCTTTCATCATAGGAGTCATTCTCAATCCTGTCATGGTGTCTTTTTCTTCTCAAAAGAGCCTCATCTTCAATTACACTACGGGAACGAGATCTCTCCCTAACTATATCTCGTGACATTGATCTACTTCTAGCATGAATCTCATCATGATACTTATCATGTGATGGTGAACGTGCCCTCTTATGCTTGTCCTCGCTGCTTTCAGATGATGGTGACTTCTTCCAATCCTTTAATTTGCTATCATCACCCTCAGTTGGGTCAATATCCCGGTTATTCTTTCGCTTACTTCCTTTTGAAGGGTATCTAGATTCCCCATGCCTCTTCTTGTCATCTGTATGGTTTTTGTGACCCAAACTACCTTTGATAAGATCCTCTGAGTCAATTTTAGAAACTAACTCATCTTGAAGCTCAGCCTTAGAATCTCTTTGAAAGCTGACATCATTGTCAAACTTATCAACAACTAGTTGATTACTCACGAAACCATTGTCTTTCTTGTCAAGTCCCTGCTATAAAATATATAAGAAAAATAAGTGACAAACTTTGAAACATGACAAACAGTGTGGGTGATTATCAAAGGAAGAAAGACATGTGAGTACGCAGCAAAAAAAACAGAAATATTCAGAATAACAGCTTCTTACGAATGAATATAAAGCCATCAGTTCTCCATTGAAAGGCCTAGAGGAAACGTCTTTCTTTTTGCAATTCACACATGTTCGTGTTTGTAGGTGCAAGCAGGTTCTTACATAGGTGTATGGAACATACTCGATAAGACTCTCACCAGCCAAAAATTCATCACATGTTCCAAAAATCAAAACAAGCATCCGTTTGGCCGCTGAGGGAAGTTGGTAACAAAAGGAGAAAATCATAGAGAAAACATTTCCATTCAGACACTCAGATTTTCAAATTAAAAATCACCTTTCACGTTACTCTTTTAAAGGAAAGTCCCAAGAGTAAGCAATTTATGAGATTTTGTAGCTCTGAAAAGCAGTATACAAAAAGAATTGAGATTCAAGATTCCACGTTTTATTAAATTTCTCAGCGACCAAACAAGAAGCAAGTCAAGGCAAAAAAAAAAGTAACAGTTTGCGTTAAAAAAATATAGGGATAAAAGGGGGCAAACAGAACACACCAGATTTTGAGAATCAGTTATTTCCTCACGTAATTCATTGGCCTTGATATCAACACCACCAAAACCTTCCTCCTCAAGAATTTCCCCTTCCTCCACGTCATCGTTATCAGCTCTATTACTATGCGCAACAAGAACCGGAGGAGGAAGAGTAGGAGGAGCGATTTCTTCACCGCCTTGCTTGGTATCCCCTCCGTGCTTCTTGCTACGATGACGGTGATGTCGGTGATGATGGTGACGATGTTTCTGGCGCTTCGAGGACTTCTCCACCTCGTCATCGGAGGAAGATCCTCGGTGCTTGCGACGTGAGGCATCGGAGTCGCTCGCCATTGTTTGGTAATAGTGACGGGGAAGCAAATCTAGGGTTAAGGATTTTTTTTTATCAGGGATTTTTCTTTCTCTAGGATGGAAAGAGGGTGATTTTGGAAATACAGTGAATTTGATTACGTAAGTAATTTGAAGGTGGGGGGGGGGGGGAGGTCGTCGTATTGCGCTGGCTGACTATCCTTTACAGATTTGGAACGATGACTCGCGCGCGTGCCTTGAAGAGCGTCTGGGTGGTGCCGGCTGTTTTGTGATTAAGGTTTTGGATTTCTCAAGTGATTTTTATTTAAAAATATTTTTAAATAATATTTTTTTATTTGATTTTTAGTATTAGAATATTAAAATATTAATTTAAAATTAAGAAAAATTGAAAATTTGCAATGCAACTGACTCCTAAACAACATTACATGTAATTGGATATTCACACGCTCCAATAACAGAATAAGCCCATATCCCCATAGCCCAACGAACCCACTTAATGTGTTTTCATGATAAAACTAGATGGCATGTACGCGTACGAGTATATAAAACAAATATGCTTCGAGTTATTATAATTACTGATAAATAATAGATAAGTAATAAAAATTAAAAATATAATGAAATTAGTATTTTATGAGGAAAAAAAATTTATATTAGTAATCAAAAACTTAGAGAATGAATTAAATAAGTTGTAGTAATTCACAATGTTTTGTGAGGAAAGTTACAGTGTTTTCCCCACATGATTTAGCTTTTTTATTAATAAAAAAACTACAAAGTTAAATTTTCAATCATCTCAATATTAAAAAAATAAAATTGACAAAGATAATTTTAAAAAAAATCATAACAAAAAAAAATATGTAAGGAAACACTGTAGCAATCTGTAGTGTTTTGTGAGGAAAGCTACAGTGTTTTCCCACATGATTTAGCTTTACTTGTAATTGTAATTGAAAAAATAAAATAAAAAAAGATAATTAAAGAAAAGCATAACAGAAAAAACCTGCGTGGACAAACACTGTAACAATCCACATTCCACGATGTTTTATGAGAAAAGTTATAATGTTTTCCCCAGTAAAATTGACAAATACAATTTAAAAAAATCATAACAAAAAAAACACGTGGAAAAATACTATAACAATCCATAGTGTTTTGTGAAGAAAGCTGTAGTGCTTTCCCTACATTATTTAACTTTACTTGTAAAAAAAATATAAAATTAAATTATCAACCAACTCGATATTAAAAAAATAAAATCGACAAGGATAATTTTGAAAACAAATTATAACAAAAAACCATGTGGAGAAATACTGTAGTAATCCATAGTGTTTTTTTTTT
>Ga0325405_1004475_pt1 | contig 14254 bp, 7 predicted proteins | sample PopdelMetagenome_21_FD_205663 | JGI IMG/M metagenome (GOLD analysis project Ga0325405, IMG submission 205663) | Populus deltoides microbial communities from Bellville, Georgia, United States - Xylem-Control-R2 | ecosystem: Host-associated > Plants > Phyllosphere > Stem > Wood/Secondary xylem... | reverse complement strand
AAACACAATCTCAAAGGGGAAAAAGGAAAACAGAGAAGGAAAGAAAAACGGAGAAGCAACCATTTCGCGCCTACAGAAAAAGAACAATCCAAAAGATAGTGGAGATACACCGGGAAACAAAAGAAAACAGCCACCGCGCCATTGTTTTCGGTGCCGTTCTTTGCTGCACAGGTAAGTTTCCATCCTCTGCATTCAATAAGTCTTTCAAATTCAGTGTGAAGGTAATTTAATTACCTTCACACTATTCATGCACGCCTGAATTTACTTCACGCGTGCTTCTTCTTCTTTTGCCCAGCCGGGCTGGCTGGGTCCAGCCCAGCCCATGTGAGGTGAGTTGGGCCCAGCTCAAAAAAATAAAAAGGTAGAAAAATAAAAAAAATAAAAATATGTATGCTTAAATAAAAATAATATAAATTTATTGGTTTATTCACTAACGTCAGAGTCAGGAATAAAAATACCGATTTAAATTTATATTATTTTTATTCAATGTATTTTATTTTATTTAGCTAGAAAAATAAAAAATATGTGCATGCGTAACAATAAATTTATTTTATTTGTTTATTCACTAGCATTAGAGTTAGAATAAAAATATTGATCTAAATTTATTTTTATAGCTACGTAATATTTACCAACGCCAGAGTTGAAAGTGTCCGTAATTGAATATTCACTAGCGCCAGAGTCAGGGATATTATAAGCAAATTATCATAGCATAAGCTAATAAATATTTAGCAATTTAAGACAAAACCAGCAATGCAGTTTGCCTCAGGCAGAACGTTTAAGGGGTGATAAAATCTTCCCTTTTACATAACCAATCCTGAGCCATAGCATCTATGTTGGCCAGTTAGGGTTCCTAGTGACCGTAATACTAGGTGGTGACTTCTTAGATAAGATCTTTTCCCCTAAAAGAACAAGATGCAAGAAATCTGTTCTTTTTTTCATAAATTGAAGATTATTTTTAGGGTCGCCGCGATGTCGGGTGCGACAATTTTTATGAATCAATTACCATAAAAAACATTGCTTATAAGATTGAATGATGATATTTCACAATGTCTAGGTCAACTCATTTATGCATCATGTAATTTTATTTTTTTAAATTTAATGGACCACATGATGAGACAATTGAACTTCATGAAATAGCATATGTCTATTTTTAGGTGAGATAATTTAATTAAATTATAAGTTGAAATTCCTGAATTAGGTTTCAAGACTTGTTGTGTAGTAGTATTTTTTACATGGAAAGTAACGAACATATTACTTGCATCACATATTATAAGAAATTATAATATGCAAGACTATATAAACAATCGAGTCACTTGCATGTTGGCCGTATTGATACCAGACAATATTTAAATAGTTGTATTATCCTTTGCTTTAATAATTACCTATAATCGAAACTAACCATATAATTAATTATACTTCATTTTGTTTTCACTATAAAAAAAAATCTTGTGAAAGAAGGCTTTTTTATGTTTTGTTTTTTTGGTATGATACATGAATAGTTATATGGTTTCAATGTTTTTAGCAATATTTTCTAGAATCAAACTGCACTTAACCTCACTTAAAGTTGTGAGCTTTTGTAATGACATTGAATTGAGCATGAAATATTTGATTAGTTTTAGTTGCTCGTGTACCAGTATTTTATAATTTATGGTTTACATATTATCAAGAAGAAGAAGAAGAAGAAGAAATTATCGTAATTTGCTAGGGCTTTCATTTGCATATTAGTGACTTTAATTTGCATGCAGGCTATGGTAGGAATATTGTCGTGCTCCATATAAATGCAGACAAAGATTGATGTTGTCTTTGGTACAATAAGATTTGAAGACAATCAATCTCACACATGTGGCTAAAACATGATGTGGAGAAATGTCTTTATCATTTTTAACCTCCAATGAGCTAGCAAACTGATAAGAGACACCTTTTGTCTTTCCCATCTTTGAGACATGCGAGATTCCTTGTCCATATTTCGTATTTATACCTCTTAGAGGGAAGTATAACACCTTACGTTAGGGTTTAGTGTTCAACTGGTACTGGGACGTTGTTTGACAGGCCTAAATGGAGTAGGGCTTTTAATAATTTTGACCCATTTCAGTTGTTAGTTGTTAAATCATTTCCTGTTTTGACTAGAAAAAGCTCATATTTTCTGTGAATTCAACTCTTGAATCCCTTATCTGCATCACTGCGAGCAAAAAAAATAAACTTAGAATGGTCCTCGTCTAATCAAGGCATGCTAAAAAAACATTGGCTACTTTTCAGTCTTTACTCTTTACTAGGTCTAGGATGTATATAATTTTCTTAGTTCTCCTGTCCATCTCCTATAAGATTTAATAAACCAAAAAAAGATAAAAGGTTATTCTAAATGAAATGGATCTCTAGGAGCAAATGATTTCAAGTTGAAATGATCAACACACACACACATATATATAAGTTGAAAAACCTACAGCTTATGTTATGCTGTCAATTCAACAATCAGAATTGCCAAACTCTGAGGTCAAGTTAAAAAAATCCTTGAGAACCAACTCATAGATGAAAAAACAAGAAAACTGCCGTCAGCCAAGGCTTCAAGAATCTCTCAGTTTATCACTCTCCTTGACTTTGCACTAGCTATAACTCAGTGTCGCATAATCGGATCATCAAATTAGACACCATTCTCCGAGCGAAAGGAATATAACTCAGGCTGTACCTGAAACAGCTCAAACTGGGCAAATAAGTACTGCGAACAAAGCATTTAAAATGCCAAAAGAACTTCCTATTGTCAAACTCAGAGAAGCTATTGTAGAGATGTTGCCTGATACATAAGAAAAAAAAGGCTGAAAATCATATTTTGTAGTCTGGAAAATTAGAGAAGAAACAGTACATGGCTGGAACCGTGTATTGTAGTCTCTGAAAAACAAATAAGAGTGTGATGTATAATTTCAATCCCAAATAGTCTGAACACTATTTTGTACTATATACAATATTGCAAGACTTCACTGTACAATTCTAATCTTGTGTCCTTATGCCTTCCCATAAAACTGGTGAAATGGGCAAAAGTGAAAGACAAACTTACCAGATAAGGGCACAGATCTCGAATATGATGGCAAACACTGTTAAAATCTTGCTATGGATCTGCAACATGAAAAAAAGTGTAGAAATGCCCATTTGAAAGATTATGAAATAAGCAAGAAATGATTTAAAACTGCTATGATTTGAAAGTTTTTATTTTATTTTATTATATATATATATATATATGAGAAAGGTGACTTAGGTGTGTTTTATTGTCAGATATTCAACACAATTGCAGTTCTCTAATATTTTAAAATTTGTTAATTATCTTTTCCCATTTGGAGATGGTCCTGTTCTCTAAATTGATCTTGAACATTTTTTTTTCTCTAATAAAGGAGGGGAAGCTTTAGCCCTATAAGCTCACAAGGACCAGGATGTGAGATGGCAGGGCCATTTTAGTCTACCGCTCTGTTCAAACTAGAAGCTTTTCATGATTTGACCTCTTCTGAAATTTTGGTGAATTTGTGTGAGAAGTTCTTCTGAGAGACAGCACAAGGATAAAAGCATAGGGAATGGAAGCCCATCAGGAGGCATGAACTGAGGCGAAAATGGTTCCAAGTTCAACCACTTGGTTAAAATTCCAAGGAATCTCAAATTTTCACAGACACAGGTAAAAGGAATCCTCGGCTTCATTTAGTCAGTGTCACTGAGGCAGAAAGCTTTCTAGTCAATGCAACTTCATTTGTTAATTAACGCAAATAGATACAACGGTAGAAAGTTATAACTAAAGTCTACATTATTTAAATTTGCATCCATAAATCAGAATCAAAATGCCAAGATGGTGTAAATTCTTCTGTGGTAGATAAAAAAGAATGCAATGACAACTAAAGAAATGAAGGGGGAAAATGGAGAAAATATGACAGAATAACAGATAATTAGGAGAAGTGCAACTTTCTTTGAGGTAGCAGTGAAGAAGAACCTTGATCGTTAACAAAAGGAATTCTAGTACCAAATTTAATAACTTGAGGTAAAAATGGTTAGATGCACATTATCTTGTATGCCACAGTATATAAACTAAGGATAACAGAACTTCTCATTTTAATTGCAAGAAAGTGAAAAGAAATGGGCATGATCCAGATTCCAGAATACTCATGTTTGGGATTGAAAAATTAAACAAACCAAGGATAGTAACCCTATAGGTCATAAAACAATCATGATTCACTGCACTTTAATTTCCCAAGTTTTCTCTATCATTGAGGGGCACTACTATTATATTTGAATAATGAATTGAAACTGTTGACTTACCAAGAGTGCACAAATGAGAGCCGGAACAACGCATCCGATGTATATAGCTGTTGCATAAATTCGGGCAGGGTCAAACATCATGCCTAGTTGTCGCCCAGGTCCAATGAGGAATGCTGTGCTGACATACACAACAAATTCAGAATGCAAAAGACCTCAAGAAGGACAACAATTCAGTTGATCTGAATTACAGATGATCTCAGGGATACTATCTGTGTGGAATCAATAAAGCTCTCTAACTTATGTAAAATCACTTCCAAATACACAATAACACACGACTGAGTAGGCTGGCATAGTCCAACTTGGAGTGCCAAAAAGCCTTAGATCAAAAGTGATCAAATTAACTAGTTTTTGCCAGATTATTCAAAGTGTTTATATTAAGAAAGAATTTAAATGAAGTTATGCCAAGCAACAATAAAAAAAACAGGAAAAAAAGAAGCCCTTCGTTTCTATGATGAATAAGAAGTGGTGTTTTTGTTTTACATGTATGAAAGAAATATTACAAATCAGGGTGGCAAGGGGACTGCATATAAACTTGTGCCTGAACAAACCAGCAAATAGAGAGATTAAAAATAAAAGATTAAAATGTAATCTAAATTGAGTAAGAATGTCAATCTACCTTCCAACTGCCAACACATTGCCAAAGATGAACAATAATGCAAATTTAATGGGCTTGGCAAACACAATCAAGGACTGCAACACAAACAGATTTTGTAAAGCTATCAGCAATTTTAAGATGCCCACTTGCTTCCATTGAAATACAGCTTTCAAAATGTCACAATAAATGATCACAAAAGCTAGTACGTTTTCTAACAGGATGATGACTCAAAATCAGTATATTCCTTCAACATGCTCAGATTCTCAATGTTCTATTATCCCACACTTTCCCTCAACTAATCTAAACTTACCTACTTAAGCAGGAAACAAAAGGGAACTGCTATCTAGTAGTAATAATGGGATTGAATGTCTACTTAGAGTTTCTATGCTCAAAGAAAAGGAAGAAGTTTAACTTAGGAGTTCAAAATTTACAGATAATGGTAATACAACACCTCTTATGCAATTAGGTATGCTAACAATCTAAGCCAAGCAGAAGAACCTGATAAAATTTTCTCCAGATACATATCCTATTCTTTTACTTCCCATTTCTTTGCAGCCTCAAACTAAATAATTTCATCACTAATAAGGTACAAAAACATATCTTTAACCTCTAAGATGCATTCTAAACTATGACGCTGATTTTGAAATGCGATCTTCTTTTGATAGTTTGGCCCAATGATCTAATTCGATGATAGCTTACCAAGTATCTTTTCCATGGATGATAGAATGCATTATTGGAGAAAAAGGGCAACATTGAGAGAAGTTTTGAAAGAAAAGAAAAGAAAAGAAACAGAAATTGTTGGTGAGGGGGATCTATATATGGTCCATGCTCATAGGCTCCAGGCTGTTATAGACAGTCCAGAAATGATGATTGTCCAAAATCTCCAACATGACAGGAATTCCCATATTCTTCTCGAGGCAAGTTTAGAGGACTGCTCCTCAGTGTTTATATGCCCGAGCTAACAACATATCAACCACCAACCAAAGGTATACTACCATCATCCCACGGGAGTGATGATTTGATACATGAGTTATATAAATGGTGCTTGTGGCATCCTGTTAACAAAATGCAGTAAATGTAGTGGAAGCATGTAAAAAGCAATGTGATCTGCAGATGCGGACAACTTGCCCCTCTTAGATGCCCTGATAGGGAAAAGGAAAGTTTAATACCAAGCTTGCTATGGGACTGTTCCTTGTATTATGGAAAGTAGTCTAATAAAAGACATGCTACAAGGTGACAGTAATCCTTATATAGTTGTATTAGATAATACACCTATATAAAGTGGCCAAAGAATTACCCTATAAAAGTTTGAAAACCATTGGAATAGTCTGAACAGATTGAGCTGACATCATCAAATTAGTAGAGCATGAATTACAAAACCCAACTTTAGACTGAACTGCAAAAGTTGAACATTTAATGAACTCCTCAGAAGCAATTCCACTGTTTTATAGACATTCAGTTAAAGAAAGAAATTTGAAACCTTAGACACGGATATAAACACAGAGGAAGAAAATCTATAAGCTCCTTGCAATATTTGAGACAAGAATATTTCTACCATTAATTACTTCTATTTTTTCCTCTTCAAAAGCTAAATTTATTACATATAACCACTTCCAAAAACACATTAAAATTCAATCACTAACATCGCATAAAGAACACATTTTATGCTGCAATACAATCCAACAACAAACAAAAAGATAAGCTTCAAACCGGCATACCAGAAACATAAGAGCCAAACCAGCGACCAAAGAAGCAGCAAATGCATACATTCTCTACACAAACAAAAACCCAGATAGCCAAAAGGTTTTAAAAAATTAAAAAAATATGAAAACTTTATAATCAAGAAAGATACAAGATTTGAGGTGGAATTAGAAAAACAAACCTGCGTAGGAGAAAGTGAACAAAGGCCATCTGATTCTTCTTCCAAGAAACTCTCTTCTCTCTCCTCATCATCACCTGATAAGAAATGATTTAGCTTCCACATGGGTATTTTTTGGTAAAAATTTAAGCTTTTTAAATGCTTTTGATCTTTTTTATTCTTTCTAACAACATTCTAAAATCTCCTGAAGACAAAATTTTTTTAAAAAAAAATCCCTGAAGATAGAAGGCAGGAGCAATGTTTGCATTAAGCTGGCTAAGCAGCTTAATGCATAAAGAAACATAAAGAACACATTTTAATCACTAACATCGCATAAAGAACACATTTTATGCTGCAATACAATCCAACAACAAACAAAAAGATAAGCTTCAAACCGGCATACCAGAAACATAAGAGCCAAACCAGCGACCAAAGAAGCAGCAAATGCATACATTCTCTACACAAACAAAAACCCAGATAGCCAAAAGGTTTTAAAAAATTAAAAAAATATGAAAACTTTATAATCAAGAAAGATACAAGATTTGAGGTGGAATTAGAAAAACAAACCTGCGTAGGAGAAAGTGAACAAAGGCCATCTGATTCTTCTTCCAAGAAACTCTCTTCTCTCTCCTCATCATCACCTGATAAGAAATGATTTAGCTTCCACATGGGTATTTTTTGGTAAAAATTTAAGCTTTTTAAATGCTTTTGATCTTTTTTATTCTTTCTAACAACATTCTAAAATCTCCTGAAGACAAAATTTTTTTAAAAAAAAATCCCTGAAGATAGAAGGCAGGAGCAATGTTTGCATTAAGCTGGCTAAGCAGCTTAAACAGCCCTCGATGAAAGGCGATGAGTCATTCCAGTCCCTTTAATTTGGACATTTGGAGTTAAGATGCTCTGAGTTTGAATATATTATACCATACCCCCTGAAAACCTGAATATTAGTACCTTGACCACATAAATACAAGTATTACAATTAACATCGAAAGTTTAATTGTAACGTTATAGTTTTTTTTTTGTTTTTTTTTAAAAAAAATTATCCTAATATCTTTGATCTGAAATTTTTTATTTATGATTAATTTTATTTATTTTACCATTCCATTTATATTCCTAATAGTGAGATTTAAATATGATATTATATAAACATACTCAAAATATTTTTCATGCTAAAATGCATTAAAATAATATATATTTTTTAAAAAATTATTTTTAAAATCAGCACATGAAAACGATTTAAAACATATAAAAAAATAGTTTTTAGTAAAAAATAATTAAATTTTTGAAAAACATGATGAAAACCAAACAGAATCTTAGCATCTACCACGCTTTGAAAAGTTTTAAGATTTTCTACATGTATATTTACATTCAAAATATTATCTTTGTAATTTTTAACACATTGAATATAACATATTTCCAATCAGATATATACATAAAAAAAATATATTCAATAATTGTAAATTAAATTTGTTTTATTTTTGCATCCCTTTGCTAATTTAACCATTTTTATCCGTTCAAGGTGAAAGATAGGTTCATGACCCTTATCATGAAATAAGGATTTTACTATAAACTAATTATGTTTTTTTATTTTGAAAAAAAAAAAAAAATTACATCATTTGAAAAATAATAAGTTACTTCGTGTAATTATAGCAAAACTCAGGGCAAGCGCTGTAATTAAAAGTAAACTAAAACCAGAAACGACACCGTTATAAGTTTTCAAACATTTCTCTTTAGACAATAAAAATAAAAATCGAACCTCGATGAACCTCTCGCTTCTGCGACTTCTGTCAACTGAGAAGTGAGAACCCTAAACAAAACCACACTGAAATCCACCACAAGTTTCACCGGAGCCGGAGGCAGAGACCGCCGCGAAGATGTCGTCGACTCTATTAGAGGTGACTCGCGCCTCACACGAGGAAGTAGAGAGACTCGAACGACTCATCGTTAAAGATCTCCAAAACGAACCAGCAAATAACAAGGACCGTCTTTTTCAAAGCCACCGTGTCCGTAACATGATTGAAAATATCATTACCACTACTGAGAAACTCGTAATTCCTCTCTCTCTCTTATTAATTTACTTTAATAATTATAATTTTTAGTTTCTGGTTTTTATTTTTGATTTTTTTAAAAAAAATTAGGTTGAGGTATACGAAGATAAAGATAATGCGAGGAGAGATGAGATTGCTGCGCTTGGAGGACAAACCGCGATGGGGACTAATGTGTTTAGTGCTTTTTATGATAGATTAAAAGAGGTAAGTTAGTATTTTTAATTGATTTTAATTAAGCAATTTATATGATGATTACTGGTTGTTATGCAACTTGTGCTGTATTAATTGGTTGTAATTCTTTTTTTGTGTGAAGATTCGAGAATATCATAGAAGGCATCCAGCAGCTCGGGTTGTTGATGCCAATGAGGATTATGAGGCAATGCTTAAAGAAGAGCCAGTAATTGAGTTTACAGGCGAGGTTAGTCTCTTTAACTTGTGCCACTTAAAGGCTGTTTTAGCTTAGTTCAACCTGTTGGTATTTTTGGGCTGTAGTTTCACATTATGAATATTCGAAGAGTTTATGCTAGGCAACTGGAAATTAGGGTTGAGGTAGTTTATAGAATTTGAAGAAACTGGTCTGGGTTATTTTTAACTACTACTTTTTTGCTCAATAAATGAACTGGCACCATTAGATGTTAGTGTCATAAAATGTATATAGGATAATGGGAGCAGTAAATTAAGCGTCACATTACAAAATCTGGAGATTCTGTTGGCATTTTCAAGTTCATCTACTGTGAGATTGGAGTGAGTAGTCTTTTCAGTTTGATACTTTAGGACATAGTTTCATATGCCAAGATTCAAAGTGTTCATGCTAGGTAATTTATAATTTAGGGATGTAGTAGTTTCTAGTTTTTCCCCCTTGTATAAAAGTGAAATAGTGCTTGCACAAAACTTGTTATTGTGATTGATGGAATATTTATTAGGCGGAAAACAATTGTTTGCCTTTTTTCTACCAGAGACTTCTCCTAATTATGTTGCATGAATTTTCCCTGCAATAACTAACACTGTAGCTGGATTTATATTACAGGAAGCATTTGGGAAATACCTAGACATGCATGAATTGTATAACCAGTACAATAATTTAAAATTCGAGAAGCCTATTGAATACTCTGCTTACCTTGACATTTTCTCCCAACCAAATATTGTACCCCGCAAATTGAAGTTTTCAAGGTAGACTCTCTCTCTCTCTCTCTGCCCCCTGATTTTTTTATACATTTTTAGGTATATTCACCAGCATCTGCATCTCACTGTGAATTTTTTATCCAAATTTTAAATTCTGTTTTTGTTTCAATTTTCTTCAGGCAATACAGGGAATACATGGAGAATCTACTTGAATATTTAGTTTATTTTTTCCAGCGGACAGAGCCCTTGCAAGATCTTGATAGGATTTTTTCAAAGGTTTTTTTTGAATGATTCTTTCTTTCTTTTTTAATTCTTTTGCTCAGTGTTTATGATGCTGTAGGACACTTGCCTGCTTGATTTACCAGATGCTAACACTAGTGTCAAACAGTAATTTTTGCTTCTAAATGCCAAGTGCTGCTACAATTGTCTCATTTTTATTTTTTTTTTGTCTATAGAACAAAGAATTTTGACCACGCTTGGTTATAGCCAATTATGTACTTCATTTGACATTATAGGATTGTTATTGTTGTAGGTTACTACTGAATTTGAAGAGCAATGGGAAAATGACGCAGTTCAAGGATGGGAAAAGAACAGTCAAGAAAATGGGCATTTGTCAGCTGATCATACTGTTATTGATCTTGATTTTTACAGCACTGCTGAGGAGCTGAAAGAAGTGGGCCCTGAAAAATTAAAGGAGGTAAGCCATATCATTTTTTCTGGTTGCTTTGCTTTTCCATCAAACGCTTTGTGCTTACATGGAAATCTAAAGTCATAGAGCATTCTCTTGCTTATTTACAATAGTTTATGTTAATTTCAATAAACAAAGATGTACTTCTATATTACCAAGTGACAGCTGATAGTGACATGTTACCATTATCCTTATAGTGTGTAGTTTAAATGCTAGATGCGATGCTGTTATCAATCCACATTTCCTCATTGTTGATTGCTTTGACAATTTAACATGAAATACTCTGATTTCAGACAGTGTGATTGACACTGGAAATTATTAATAATATCCAATGCATTGCTGTGGAGTCAAATTTCTTGTCATTGATTGCTTTGGTAGTTTAACGAGAAATACTCTGGTATCAGACAGTGTGATCAACGCTGGAAAATATTAATAATATCCACTGGGTCGCTGTGGAGTCACAGAAGTTTGTAATAGAAAAGTATGCCACGACTTGGGCAATTGTTATTGTTCAATTGCTTCATCAATGTTTCCAAGTTCATTCCATGTGCTGTAACAATTTTGTTTGCAGAATTCTATTTTGTTGGTTTTAGTTGTCCTTTCCAACTACATATATTTTTAATTTGTATGCTACATGTTTTCCTGTTAGGCATTGGCTGCATTGGGGCTAAAGAGTGGTGGTACTGTACAGCAGCGTGCAGAAAGGCTTTTCCTCACAAAGGTTGGACTAGTTCTTTTACTATATACAAGTCTTATAAGTTTAGGAACAAAAGAGATCCAGTGGATGTTCTCTTTTTCTCTAATTTCTTAGTTAAACATTATCTTTTTGTCAAGGAGGGAATGTGCTTTTCCATTTCATATTTGGTCAATTCAGTGGTGAACATGAATTTATAATTTTGGGTAAGAGAAGATTGCATTAAAAATTTAAGAATTACAAAGTGTGATGGACAATTAGACTTCCTCCCAAAGAAGAGAGGAAACAGATATTTATAAAAGAGCAGCCCAATCATGCTGAATACCAGCCAAGGAAACTCCCCTAAAAGCAGTGCTTGAAGCTTGAACCTGCAAAGACACACACACATGTTTGTTTGTTTGTTTGTTCTTATGTTAAGAGCCTCTCTAATTACATCTAACTTCAAGCTATGTTGTGGCATTTTGTTTATGAAGTAGAATCCTCCCTATGGAACTATTCTTCAATCGGAGGATGCCTTATTTCCTTAAGCTAGATTAGAGTACTTCTCAACATGACTTGTTTTTAAAAAAAAATGTGTCTTATTTGGTTCATTTCACACACACACACACACATACACATGTTTGTTTGTTTGTTTGTTCTTATGGTAAGAGCCTCTCTAATTACATCTTACTTCAAGCTATGTTGTGGTATTTTATTTATTAAGTAGAATCCTCCCTATGGAACTATTCTTCAATCAGAGGATGCCTTATTTCCTTAAGCTAGATTAGATTACTTCTCTACATGACTTATTTAAAAAAAAAAAATTGTTTCTTATTTGGTTTGTTTTGGTATTTTGTGTTTTATGTATTTATTTGTTTATTCTGTGCAGGACACACCTCTTGAAAAGTTGGACAAGAAACATTTTGCGAAAGGATCACGTGGATCAGAACCGAATGGGGGTGCTGCAACCTCAAAAGAAGTTGACAATTCAAAAGAAATTGCCCTGATGGAGGCCAAAATTAATAAATTGTGCGACTTACTAGATGAGGTTAGCTGTGGTGCCAATGTACCCTGTTTCTCCTCCATTCTCTTGATCAGTATCACATTAAGATTTAATTTTTTGCTTACCTACCAGATTTTTTGTATGTTTTAATAGTCTGCATTTGAATATTGACTGCATATGTGCCTTAAATAAATCTCTTTTTTTGTGGTTTTTGGATAATTGATTTTTCTGTGACCTTGTGCAGACAATTGTACGAACAAAAGAAAATGTTGTGAAGAAGCAGGCTTTGACATATGATGAAATGGAAGCAGAACGTGAGGAGGCAAGTTGTCATAAGTTACCACAATTTCTCAAGTGCTTTAGCATTTAAAGTAGTGTGAATGATAACTTTTAACATAGCATTTCATATTAACCTACTATGTGCTTTTGGTACCCGGGCAAAATTGAAGCAAGCCATTTGCACCATGATGATATTAGATGATCAAACCCCATTGCAATCCAGTATAAGCAGAATATATTTTCTCTTGTAGTGGGCAGGGTATGCTAATGCATTATTGCCAACTATGCATGATATAGCTGCATATAAAGAACAATTTGTAATACAAAGCAGCAAGACCATTTGCGTGAACTTTTTCTTACTGTCTGCTTGAATTGGACGTCTCATTGTTATTGTCCAAGAAATTAGACTTAAGTGTTTTGGCGCTGGCAATAATTGATAATGTGATTTTGAAACTGATTCAGGAAGAGACACAGGCTGACACTGAAAGTGATGATGATGAACAACAGATTTACAATCCTCTCAAGTTGCCAATGGGTTGGGATGGGAAGCCTATACCTTACTGGCTGTATAAACTTCATGGTCTTGGTCAGGTATGATTCTTATTAATTGTAGAAGCCCGATGCTGATGCTGTTGTTTAAGTAAGCATATCTCATCACTGGTTTCTTCCATGTATATTCTGTTTCTTTCGGCTATTTGGTAATGAAGTTTTTTCTTTCTACATTTAGAGAGTAGTTTTCTCTCTGTATATTGTTTTCATTTTCCCAGGTGTATTTGATTGATATGTGAGGAAGTTTTCATTTTCAAGTGCAATAAGTAACGTATAGTGTTATTATCCATCATTATGATGCGTGTAATACTTCTCTAGTTATATTAGTTGTTTAGTGGAGGATCTTTTTATGGTGTAGTTATAGTATTTGATAGTTTCTATGGCTAGAGGATCTCAATTATTTTTCTGCATGTCAGGAATTTAAGTGCGAGATATGTGGGAACTATAGTTACTGGGGTCGAAGAGCCTTTGAGCGGCATTTCAAGGAATGGCGTCATCAGCATGGGATGCGTTGCCTTGGCATTCCAAACACCAAGAACTTCAATGAGATCACATCGATTAAGGTGCGCACTTTCTCAGACATTTTTCTGAAATCTGAACCTTTCTTTGTTAAATACCTTTTATTTTGTTCATTCAAATCAAACTCCTGATCTTTTTTAGCGTGAAATTCTTAGTGCTGATTTTGCATGTTAGTTTCAAATCTAACAACCGCTTTCATTTATTCACTAAGCTCTTTTTGTCCAAGACTTCAATTTTATTTTATTTTTGATTTTTTTCAGGAAGCACAAGAATTATGGAAGGGGATACAAGAGCGGCAAGGAGTGAACAAGTGGCGCCCAGATCTCGAGGAAGAATACGAAGATAAAGAGGGTAACATTTACAATAGAAAGACATACACTGATCTCCAGCGCCAGGGACTGATTTGAAGTGCAATATTTTGCCAGAGAAGCATCTTAATTTTGAACGGTGAGAGTGGCCTACCCAACGCAGTGCTGGGAATCATTTGCAGTTCTCAAACATTATAACAACTTAGGCATGGCTTTGTAACATCGATGCATTCATCTGCTAGCATGTAGTCCATGAATTTTACTAGTCAAACCGGACTAGCTGAAATCGTAAAGTTGAATTTCATTGATTTGCCTCGCTTTT
>Ga0325405_1004473_pt1 | contig 14256 bp, 8 predicted proteins | sample PopdelMetagenome_21_FD_205663 | JGI IMG/M metagenome (GOLD analysis project Ga0325405, IMG submission 205663) | Populus deltoides microbial communities from Bellville, Georgia, United States - Xylem-Control-R2 | ecosystem: Host-associated > Plants > Phyllosphere > Stem > Wood/Secondary xylem... | reverse complement strand
TTCTACATTTTTCACTGTATAAAGAGGCTCTCTTATTCATTGAGCTAATTCCAAAAAACTCCAACAACACGGACAAACTTCTATAGGAAGCCATTTCCCTGTCTCCTCCTTTCCCATTCTTTACATAGTTAACACAAATAATTCGCATAACATTCAAATATCAAATGCTAACTTGATCGTTGAAGTGACTTTGCAGAGGTACACTCGACACCCCTAGCTTTTGGTGTTCGATCTTCATGGATATAGAGTTTAGGGAAGACACCAATATAATTTTCTCAATCTTTTAAAGAAACTGAATCGTATATATAATTAATCTACAAGTCAAAAAACTTGTGGATCATTACAATCATTTACCTATACCCACATTGATGAAGTGCTAAAAAATCAAAGTAGTCTAGGAATAGGGTTCTTGGGTTGAATAATCAGTTAATTAATTAGTCCTAACAATTACATTCATTCTCCCTAGCCAATGTGTTTTTTTAGCATATACTTTGTGCTTGGTAAGCCAAGGCGGCTTGTGACTAATACCTGCAAAAGGTCCTCTTTAGTGGAGGTTGTGACTCTTCGATGCTTAATTAAGTATCTTTTTAGAGAGAGAAAATATAACAATATTCTAGAGAGATATGCTCTGAAAATATATGTGTAGTTGAGAATGAAGATTGTGAACCTTTGTTCTGAAGATCTCATGGTGTATTTATAACCCTTGTGTCTTATCCTTATGTGAAGAGAAGGTTTTGGAATGTAATTTTACCTTGATAGCATTTAATAAGGGATAAATATCTCTTTACTTATATTAATATTTGATGGAAATATGATGGGTTCCTAGAGGCCTTTTATACACCTAAAAGGTGTAGGAGATTAGGGTATAAGATATCAGATATAACTGAGTTCATGGAGGCTGAGCTATTCTCCTATGCTAGATCCAAGGGAGGACGGTTATCCCTTTATGCATGCCCTATGTAAGATGATCATTCAATTGAGCATGCTTAAGGGAGGATGACATTTTCTTGGGTGTGCCAATGGTGGATAGTTATTCCTTTTAGTGTGCCAAGGGAGGATGATAGTTATCTTGGACTTGGCTGACTGTCAAGTCTAAGTGCAATGAACTTGGCTGCCTACCAAGTCCAAGTATCTTGGGTCTGGCATGTTTGTCAGACCTGTGTTACGTTGAACTTGGCTAAATGTCAAGTCCAATTACCTTAGGTTTGACATGTTTGTCAGACCCATATTACCTCATTCTTTTGTGTATGCCAAGGGAGGATGGTCATTTCATTGGTCGTGCAAAGGTAGGATGGTCATTCCATTGGATGTGCCAAGGTAGGATGATCATTACCTGGGGCATGCCAAGAGAGGATGCACATTTCCTTGGGCATGCCTGAGGCTTGGCATGCTACCAAGTCCAATCACGTCTAGGTTTGGCTAGCACCAGACCCAGCGGGGCTTGGCACACTGCTAAACTCAATCATGTCGAGGTTTGGCTAGTGCCAAACCTAGCGTGCCCGAGGCTTGGCATGCTACCAAGCCCAGCACACCTTCACTAGGGCGTGTTTTTTCCCTGAAAATTTAGACTCATGGGTCTTTCTTGAACCGTTTTTTTTTGTAAAGATATACTGATAAAATTTTGGTTTATCAGTAGCCCACCAATTTTTATGATATAATAATATGCAAAGACTTTAATTAACTTCTCAGTTTGGGTAGAGTGATGAGTTTTACTTTTATAAAAAAGATGTGTAAGCCAGGAAAGATGCAAAACAGTATGTTTTTGGATTGAAACAAATTATTTCATAAGTAAAATACCAAGAATTTGAAAATGAATTCTACAAGATTAAGGATACCATGTCCATCATTTATGAAAACTCCTAAGTGGTTGTGTGCAACCCAAAGAGGGTGAACCTATACTTATAAATTTCTAAGTGATTATAAGTTCTTTGGAGAGTAGGAGCTTATACATTTCCCAGCATTGTTAAGGGGCTTAAAAGCCCTCCACTGAAGAGTGGTCATCATGATTTTTTATTATTATTAATATTTTTGATGGGGCATGAGAGCCCCCCATTAAATAGTGGTGATTAGATGATGTTGTTATTTGTACTATGGAGATCAAGTTCATCCTTTGGAGAGTTGTGCATACAACAATAAGGAGACTACATCTATCCTTTTGAGATTTGTGTATATAACACCAAGGAGACCAAATACATCTTATAGAGAGCGGTGCATATAACATTAAGGAGACTACATCTATCCCTTGAAGATTGGTAAATATAACACTGGGGAGACTAAGTCCATTCCATGGATAGTGGTGCATATAGCACTAGGGATATCACATTCATCATATGGAGAGTGGTGCATATAACACTGGGGAGACTATATTTATCCTTTAGAGAGTGGTGTATATCACTGTGAGACTAGATCCATCTCATAGAGATTGGTACATATAGCATTGAAAAGATCATATCTATCCCGTGAAGATTTTGTGCATATAGCACTAGGAAGATCACATCCATCTCTTGAAGATTTCTACCACCCTCAGGGATCACCTGAAGAAAATGAGAAGTCATTTTGAATAAGTCATTCACATATCAGAAACTTATATTTTTATCAATTATTATATATACTAAGGTGATCTGAGTAATAAGCACTATCGCAAGGCGCACACAGCGTCAAGCGGCGACATGTCTGCCTCTTTAGATGTGTGAAAGGAAATAATTTTGGGTTTAATCATAAAATTATGATTATAAAATTCAGGAGTTGTCACCTAGTGTTATGGTCGCTAGGAAACTCAATGGTTTGTAAGAGTCCGGGTAAAGGACTGGTTATGCAAGGCGAAGACACATCACCCCTAGTGCACCCTGCTTGAGGTAAGTTGCATTGTTATTTGATTGTTTTTCTAGGTCAAGTTTCTATTTGTTGGTCTTGTCTGAGGTTCAAGGTAGATCTCCCTTCATGAGGAAGTTTCTACCTTATTGGGTTAAATCCTAATCGTTCTAAAATTTAAATTTTAGCATCACATTTATTTTGCACTTTGTATCTTTAATACCTAAGGGTATACTTTACAATTTAATTTTATACCCCCAAATATTAAAGTCTACAGCTAAATTCTAACACTTTAAATATAAAGTGAACAAAATGATTAATGAAGGATTTGTTTTTGATATTTTGGTTAAACCCTAATGTATAATCATAAATTGGTTATGATATTCATTTTATATTTTAAAACATGAAAAAAATGCAATTTTTTTTTGTTTTTAATGAAAATATGTTTGGAAAACTTTTAGGATTCAACAATATGCACAAAGACATTTTTTTTTTATGTTTTTGGAAAGAGAAAATTAAAAGAAAGTTTTAGAGAAAGCCAAATATTTTTAATACCAGGTATGTATCTTACAATGTAAGTCTACAGCCTGATATTATGCAAAATAATTAGAAAACATGCAAATGGGCCACAAATATTTTTTAAATTCCCTTTAGAAAAATTGAAATTTTTTCTTTATTTTTTTATATTATTATATTATTATTAAATATATTAGGTTGGGCCCGGTCGGGTCAGGTGGGGCCGACAAACGGGCTAATAAACTTGGCCTCTTTTTTTTTCAATTAGGCTGGACTCGGCTTAGCCATCTGAGTTGGGTTGGAACGGGTCCAGCCCGACTCAATCGAGTGGGGCTGATTGGCGGCCTAATATATTATGTTTTTTTTTTGTTTGCATCTGCTGGCAAAATCCACCAATTGGAGGGCGTGAGTTATTTCACATCCTACATACAGATAGGAGGGGGGAAGGAGAAGAAGAAGCTCACCTGATGTAGGGGTTGTGACTGCCATCACTGGTCTGGTGTGAGGACGGTCAAAGTGTTGGTGGCTGGGTTGTTGTGGTGCAGGAAGAAGAAGAAGTTTGTGGTGGAAAGGAGAAGCTTGTGGTGGTTGTCCCTATCGTTGGCGAGGAGATGAGTTTGCAAGGATGTTGAGTCGTTGGCGGTCATGACCAAGGTTGTTAAAATCATGTTTTGACTCGTAAAATTATACAATTTTACGAGTCAAAACATGTTATACGTGCTGAATCGTTCGAAAAAATAAAAAATGGGTGAAATCGGGTTAAAATCAGGTAAAATCATTAAAATCAGGTGAAATCACAAAAAATCACAAGTTCAGGACCGATTGCACGATTTCACCAAACCGCATAAACTGAAGTAAATGTTTCCCTCCATGCTCCAGCTGTCCGGCACTTATTGGCTGGGTAAATACACAATAACTTCAAAATCTCCACTCTCTAGTGTTCACTCCAGTAAATGCATCGCCTTTCTTCCTTTTCAATGAGAACAAATCCCTAATCTCCTTCTCTATTAACTAACCAGCAACCACAAAAGTGGCAACGATCAGTCCAGTCTTCACTCCAGTCATTAGTGCTCATGGCCGAGTATTTAATCGGTTCATTTGTCGGTGAGAAGACGTTTCCTATAAGTTCTCTCCATGAAGCATGCAAGCTCTTCGGTCAGTTTATCACAAAACCTCATCCTCTGTTCATTAACGTCTTATCTTGCATTATATAATCTGTATTTTCTTTAATTGTTATTTTATTCGCACACTAACCATGCTCTCTCTCTCTCTCTCTCTCTCTCTCTCCTCTTCATCATTTTTTAGTGCATTTGTTTCTTTGTTTATTGGAATTATAATTATAGAAATTATGTAATTTTAACAAAAAAAAATTTGTGCAGCACAAAATAATTGTTATACTAGGCATCTAGTGAAGATTTTGATTCACTTATCATGGTGTTTGCAAGAGTGTGTTTCGAATTCTGCTGCACCTTTGGAGGTTTATGCAAAGGCTATTAATGTGGTTTACATTTCATCTGTTTTTTTGAAGTATTTAATTGAAAATGCTCGAAGCAATAATAGCATCAAGGAGTTGTATTTGTCATTGAATGTAAGCGAACCAGCATCTAATGATTTCAACACAGGTATTTCATTTTTGTTATTTGGTAAGTAGTGCAAATTGAATGTTAGGGTGTAGGTTTGTTTCAAAGCATCCATAGTCAGCAACATTTAAGTGTTTAACCTGTTCTCTTTTATTATTGTTTTTGAATCGGTGTAGTTCGGCCATCTTTTCTTCGCAGGAAAAAAATCTAATGGCGAAATGGGTGCCGATAAGCTACAGTTTTACTCTATAATTGGAAACTAGATCTGCATTAAGGTTATGCAAAGAAATGGAATTGTCATAAAAGTTTCTGAAAGTTTTAATAAGTCCAAACATTTAGGTGAAGAACTGTTGAACTCCTGCCTTTGCATGGTTGGTTATACATCCTCAAACAACAGATTAATGTTGGATTGTTGCCATTATGTGTAGCAATCATAGAGCATTTACAGCCTATCTTCTAGAAGAGGATGGCTGCCATTGCCATTGTCAAAGAGGGCTGCTAGGTGCAGCCACCTTTGTTGAAGAAGAGCTGGAGTTGGCAGCCACCATTATTGACCAAAGAACAAGTGGAGCAGCACCATGGATGCCTATAAATAGAGGCATACGGTTGAGAGCAAAAGGAGAGAGTGTGTAGAGCCAAAGATGTAAGAAATGTAGGAGAGAGTGGGCTGCCAAGGCAGCCAGCAGTAGCTGCCATTGCAGCACTAAAAAGAGAGAAATAGAGTGAGGTTGAGAGTTACCAAAGAGGGGATGATTCCTCCTCCTCTATTGTTGTAAATCTTGTTCTCTCCCTATATAATGCAATGGCTTCTCCCGTGGATGTAGGTAATTTGCCGAACCACGTTAAATATTGTGTCAGTGTGCTTTACCTCCTATGAGCAAATATCAGTACATCGCCGGTCGGAATTCCCTACAATTAATTATGGAAAGGAGGTCAAAAGAAAGTTAGATTTGAACTTTTGGACTTTCAAGGAATAATTTCAGGACAGATCTTGGTGTTTACTGATAGAATATATTTATTGAAGCCCCAAGAATTCCAATTGTGTACTTTAAACTCTCTGCTTTCAGTTCTATTGAAGTGTCTGTTTGACAGCTATGCTTTCCAGTACACGTAAATCATTGTATGCTGAATTTGTTGCATGTGCGGATCAAAACATCGAAAATCTTGTCATGCATAGTGTACTTTTGTTCCATGTTCTGTTGAAGTAAGGTACATCATGGATTTCTCACCATGCTCACCATGTTAAGATTTAGTGCAATTTGATCTTCTAAACTGCGTTATTTTTGTTCCAAGTTCAAACACATACCTTTTACATCACGAGTTGCTCAATTTCATGCTTATTGCAATGTCAACCCAACTTCTCTACTTACCATCTCCTGGACCAAGTGACACGAACCCTTTTATTGATGCAGCCATGGTTCAGGTTAGTGGATGACCTTTGGCTTTATTTCTTGCACTAAGTTCAGAATTGTTTAGATCTTGCAATCTTATTATGGACGTCTTCCATTATTTGCTGGAAAGTTCTTTGGTTAATTTTGTTGTTGGGAGATTGCTACTTAATTATATAGTGCAGCCTTGTATCCCATTTGACAGTGCATCTTATCCAGTATTTTCTAGCGGGAGTTAGCATGGAGTTTGCAAAGAGTCGGTTCTGCAGTTCATATGATATTCTTATTAGAGCTTCCTTTTATTTAAATAGGCTTGAACTAGTCAGTTTTCTCATCTAAAAACATCAGTGCTTTTGTTGACATTATATATTTGCTTTGCAACCACTTTTGTTTTATTGTCATTCAATTATTTGGTTGGTTCAACTGGTGAAAGCTCAAGAAATTCAAGCATGAATTTTTTTAATGTATTTTAAAATTCCTTACGATTTTACGATTCATTTTTACGATCCGAGTTTGTTTTGTATTTTCCGTGCCGTGTTAAAATCACGATTTTAACAACCTTGATCACGACGTGGGGGAGGTTGTGGTGGCTGAAAAAGCCAAAGTTGTGGCAATAGAGGAGAAGAAAAGGAAGGTTGGAAACTTAAAAACTAGAGTTTGATGTATTTTTCAAAAATAGTCCTTGGCTATGAATTTCCTCAATTTAGCCTTTAATTGACCTTAAAACTTTAATTTTCTTACGATTTTACCCCTGATTTGAACCAGTTGACTTTGTAAAAATTAAATTTAGTTCTCTAAAATTTCAATTTTCTCAATTAAGCTCAAATTGGGCTCCCAAACTTAATTTTTCACCAATTAAGTTCCTAATAAAATTAATTTGACCCATTTAAAGTATAATTAAGTCCTTGTATCTAATTAAATCCTTTAATTGAACCCAAATTAATTTTTAAACATAATTAAACTTTTAATTTGGCTTATGATTAAATCAAATTGGCCTATTAAAAATCTAATTATATCATTGGACTTAATTTTTATGTAGATTCGTCCAATAATCATTTAATTTGACCTTGAATCTGCATTATCTCTCCAATTTTGGGTACAATGGGGGTATAATTGTAGTTCAATTTTTTATATAGATGAAATCCTCCTCAACCTTATTTTGTTATATTGTCAGTCTTCTTGTTATTGTTATTTATTTTTTTAGTTTTTATGGGAAAGGAAAAAAGATAAATTTAAAGAATAACCAAAAAATAGGTTATGACAAATACGGAAGTGGCTCTTAGAAGGAAACATGTCATTGAGGTGGCATTAAGATATTGGCTTTGAATACCCTGATTACTTCACTTGTAAGATAATTGATGTTTGTTGTCCTTGTAAAAATAAGGAGGTCCGTGTCGAAATAAACTAGCTTCAACCCATATATGATTTTCCATGAATTGTTTTACTTTGAACAAACTTCTATCTGATAAAACATAAAGTTTTCTCCAGAAGGCATGTTCCATTACTCCTTTTATTAAGACTTCCATTACTCTAAAGGGCATGCTCCTATTCTTAAACATTGAGCATCTCCGCATTGAATCTTCTCAGATATACTTGTGTAGACTCGCCCTCTTGTTGGATAACACTAAAAATCTATGGAGATTTTCATGGCAGGTATGCTGGTGCTAAAACACGCCACTAGCTTGGCCCATGGTCATCGAAACCTTCAATAAAGTTTGGTTATATGTTGTTATACCAAGCACGTACAGATCCTATGAAGGTTGTAGGGAATATCTTACACATTGAGTCATGGTCTTGGATGATCAACTCTAAGCTATTACGCATATTTTGCACATGCTCCCTTGGATCGGTCAAGCCATCATAATTGTCCAAAATCATTTTCATGGAAAAATAGTCCTTAGGGAGTCGAGTGTTCAATACACATTTGGACAAGGAAGAAACCCTCTACTGATGAGGGCTATAAACATTCCCCTAGGCATGCTCATTCTCTTAGACTGCTCATGCACATATTGTCTCCTAGTTTTTTATCAGTTGGGCTCTTGGGAGCCCGGAGGGCTTAACGTGGTGCCAAGGGAGGGTGACATTTCCTTAGACGTGTCAAGGGGGGGTATTTATTTTTTTAGGCGTGTCAAGGGAGGATGATAGTTATCTTGGACTTGGCCAACTGCTAAGTCCATGTGCCTTGAGTCTGACATGTTCATCAAACTCGCGTTATCTTGGACTTGACTAAATGTCAAGTACAAGTACCTTGAGTCTAACATGTTCACCAGACCCATATTTCCTCATTACCTTGGTCGTGCCAAGAGAGGATGTGCATTCCCTTGGGTGTGCTTGAGGCTTGGCACTAATAATGTTTGAGTCTAGCTAGTGTCAGACCCAGCGTTCCCAGGATGCCAAACCCAATTGTGTGCTTTCCCGAGACTTGGCACACTGCCAATCCTAACATGCCTTCACTAGGATGCATTTTTGTCCTGAAAATTTAAACTCATGAGTCTTTCTTGAACCATTTTTTGTTAGTTTAAAAATATACCGATAAAATCTTATTTCTATCACCCATATATATTTTATTCATATAGAATAAATTAGCTCTCTCAACTTGCATTCAAAATGAAAAAAAGAAGAAGAAGATGAAGAAAACTTGTTTGTGCTAGATACCGTGGGGCATAAAGTTAGCCACATTATTATTATTATTATTATTTAGCCTTTAAAGTAATTTAAAGTAGATAATGTGTATGTACATAAGTATCTATCTATCTAATATTAATTATATTAATGATGATTAAAAGATTTCATTCAATTTACTCCAATTTGTTAATATAAACCTTAATTTACCATAAAATATAATTTTAATGTAAAATCATAATAAATTTTCTTTACTTTTTATTTTTTACAAACTAATGAAATAGAGAAAAAAATATTATTTAAGAAAATAAAATACTTATTTAGTATATACTATGTCTTATTTTCATACAAATATAAACGTAGATTTAAATTTCAGTGCGTCAATTGTTCTTTTACTTTACGTAACTAATTTTCATTGGACTGAATCCACTAATATTCATGAAGATAAAGATATAAGGTATCAATCTTTTGTATAATTAATGCAAAAAATTAAGTTTATTTGATTTTAATAATTCTTAAGTACCTTTACTCAAAAAGAAATAATGGTAAGTACCTAGCTTCACTCTAAAAGAAATAATCTTTTAATTACCTATAAATTGTGTAAAAAAAAAAAAAGCTAGAACATTTTCTCAGGCATCACTTACAATTTCCAACTTGCCTTGCAGAATTAAGAAATTAAGATAGGGAGTGTATTAACCAGTACAAGGCCTTTGATAATCTCATCTGTATAATACTCGGGTTGTGTGACTTGCAGAGATAGAAGGTGGCCAATCATGGTGTTCATACTCTCTAAATCCTCCTTCCTTTTATGTTCATCAACCAACCCTTGTAAGAACATGTCCATTCTCTTGCCGAGTCTTATCACTGTCTTCTCAAATTCACCACCATCTATCCAATTCAATATCGGCAAGAAATCCCCTGGATTCGATGCCCCAGCAAAAGTTACAGCCTCCGTCATCATCTCCCTGAACTGCCGTGCCTCTTCTTCATCAGTCACATCATCCACATAATACCTCTTCCCTGCGACCATTCTCATCATAATATTAAACGTTAGCTCTTGAAACATTGATTTTAACTCTACCTTACCAAAGTTTTGAAGCGAATTATGTGAAAGTTTGATGAGAGCTGCTTGATTTCGTCTTTTCGAATGCTTACAAACTTGTTGATACGATGAGTGGAGAAAATCTCTACAGCACCAATGCGGCGTAGGTTGCGCCAATGATCACCATATGGTGCTTGCAGTAAGGTGGTGTGGTTATAAGCAAGGTGTTTGCCTAAGAGTAATTTCGGACGGTTGGCTAACACAACATCATTTTTGGTGAAGCACTCTTCAAACGGTGACGGCGAGGATATAAGAACCACCAGACGAGAACCGAATCGTAGAGAGATGATAGGACCATATTTTTTAGCTAGGCTGGAAAAAGTAAGGTGCATTGGACGTCGTTTTAAGAGATGGAGATGACCAATAACTGGAAGGGCAGGTGGGCTGGGAGGAAGGGTACTATTTTTGTGTTTTCTTGATAGATGAAATTTTGGAGCAAGGAGGAAGAAGAGAAGAGAAGAGAAGAGAAAGGGAAACGTAAAATATTCCATGCCTGCGGCTTCCTTGCTTAATCTTGATTGAGTGTTTTAATTAATATTTTGTATTTCTGCATTACAGACTATAAACAGGAAGGTGTGCTCTTCTAGATTTTGGATTTATTGCAAGCAGAGTTGTCTGATGCATTAGTTATTAAACCTGGTTTGGAGTTGACCTGGTTTTTATGGATCAACCTATATTAACTCGAATTAACCTGAAAATATAAAATAAAAAAATTAAAGTTTTAATATTTCATATAAAAAAATTAAAAATAAATTCATGTAAATATAGGTTATACATATTTTAAATAATAAATTTTAAAATAATATATTTTTTTAAAAAATTATCTCATATTAAAAAAATATTATGTTAAGATTTTAAGTTAAAGTATTTAAATCAAAAAAGTTTTTTTATCCCATATTGAAAAAATAACTTTTTTTTTTAACATAAAGTATATATATTAATAGGTTTCAAATCTCACATTGAAAAAACATAACTTTTTTCTTCAGAACATAAAATATATATACTAATGGGTTTCAAATCCTACATTGAAAAAACATAACTTTTTTCTTGGGAACATAGAGTATATATACACGAAAGGGCTTCAAATCTCACATTGAAAAAAATATTATGTTGTCCTTTTAAGTTGAAATAATTAAATCAAAAAATTTTTTATCCCACATTGAAAAAACATGACTTCTTTTCTTGAGAACATAGAATATATATACTAATGGGTTTCAAATCTCAAATTTGAAAAAAAAAACACCAGGTCTCGCCCGGGTTGCCTGGGTCATGGGTCGACCCGCTGGGTCGTCCAGGTTTTGCCGGGTTGTTGCTTCGACTAATTTTTTATTAAATCCAGACTGGTCCAGCGATCGAGTCCTGGATTCACCTGTGAGGCTGGAACAGGTTTAATAACCAGGGTCTGATCTGATCAAAATAAACACAAACAAAATCATTAGTACATAAAAGTAAATGAATAAAACCTATGTTATCAAGTCTCGACTCCTTTACCTGATGATTTTCGTGGGAATATGCAGGGACTTTCTAGTCTATTATCTGCATGTTTGCAATTATGGTAGTGAATTTAGTGATTGCGATTTAAAATGTTTTTCGCTTATAAATGTATCAAAATAATTTTTTTTATTTTTTAAAAATTATTTTTAACATCAACATATCAAAACTTTCTGAAAACATTAAAAAATAATAAATTTTAAGCGAGCTTAAAAAAAAAAAATTTATACCATATTCTGAAACACAACTTAAATTAGCGAGTACACAAACTAAAAAAGCCTTTTATGTGGAAAAAAAAAAAGAAAGGAAAAGACTTTGAAGTATATGTCAGTGAATACACAAGTTTAGGCATAGTTTATTGCTTAAAAATAGTTTTATAGAAATTAAATTTTATTTTTATATTTGATAGTATCATGAAAAATAAGTTAAAAAATAATTTTCAGTATTTAACTATATCATGAAAAATAAGCTGAAAAATAATTTATTAATAATTTATTTTTTCTTTAAATTTATTAAAATAATGATAATCAAATCTAATAAATAAAAAAATTAAAAGAGAATGAAGTTGAAAAAAAATATAATTTCATAAATTATTTTAAATAAAATAAATAATAATTAAAATAATAGAAACCAAATCTGATAGATAAAAAAAGTTGAAAATGATGAAATTAAAAAATATATAATTTCATAAATTATTTCAAATAAAATAAATACAATAAAAAGAATGGAGACCAAATTTGATATATTAAAATTTTCTATTAAGAGAAGGATTAGGGAAAAGTAAATAATAATCAAAAGAATGGGGATCAAAGTTGATGTAAAAATCAAATTAAATCAAATTATAAGGGATGAAATAAAAAAAATTCAAAACAAAATATATAATAATTAAAATATTGATGATCAAATTTAATATAATTAATAGATAACAAGATATGTTTTTTATTTTTCCACAACTTTTAGAAAGTATTTTATGTCAAAAATAAAAGAAAAATATTCTTCTAAAAACTAAACCAGATATTTCTTTTACTGGAAAGTATTTTTCATTGATCAATTTTTTTAATAGTAAAAAAAATATAGAAAAATTTAAAAAATAATTTTCAAAAAACTATTTCTCATGGCCTTAATAATAATAATAATAATAATAATAATAATAATAATAATGGATCCATCACAAACCATGATTGGATTATTTAATTCAAAATCTTAAAATTTATCCAGACATAGTAACATCATAACTGCAAACTTATTACTCAAAAATTACGAACTTGTTTGTTGAAAATTAGTTTTTTTTAAAGTGATTTTCATTAAAAATAATTCTTAAAAAATAAATGGATAACAAATTTGACATATAAGAAAATTAATGGATAATTATTTGATAAAAAATTCTAATTTTATAAATTTTTTCAAATAAAACAAATAATAATCAAATGAATCAAAAATGAATTTGATAGATAAAAAAATTAAAAAAAAATCCAGTTTCATCAATTATTTCAAATAAAATAAATAGTGATCAAAATAATAAAAACCAAATCTGATAAATAAAAAAATCAATTAAGAAAAAAATAAGTGAAAAAAATTTAACAATAAAAAATACGGACCGAATTGATATAAAAATCAAATTCTAAAGAAAATAAGTAAAACAGATAGAATTTTTGCTCGGAACTTCATCAAAATAATATATATTTTTTATTTTTTTAAAATTATTTTTGACATTAGCATATTAAAATGGTATAAAAATATAAACAAATTAATTTAAAATAAAAAATTTAATTTTTTTCAAAAGTACTTTTAAAATACAATAACATATCTTAGATTTTTAGAAAAAACTAGATTGATTACGCTGTGGGTAGAAACAAATATTTTTAGAAAACAAAAGAACAAAAAATCAGATGAAAAAAAAGAAATCTAAGCACAAAGGTCTAAAGACAACTAGAATGACAAATAATAATGTTATTTAAAAAAACATAATTTAAGATGATTCTATTTTTTAAACAATATATTAAGTTAGTTTATATCAACCTGGATTAACCCGGGTTAATTTTTTAAATTTGTAATTCAGATAATATAATCGTTGTAACTTTATAAAATATAAAAAATAAATAAATATTGGGATGGTTATTTGATGCCAAATAATTCTAAATAAATCAAATTGAAATATATATAATGAATACTAGTTAAAAATAAACCAAATGCTAAGGATATAATTGAATATATATATATATATGTGTGTGTGTGTGTGTGTTTATCTATTATATATAGATTATGTATTATCTTTTTTCTTGGCCCATTTCTTTCTTTTTTTTAATTAATTGTTTCTTTTAAAAAAGTTACAGCAAATTCTATTTAAATAAAATTATCAATATTTAAAAAAAATATTTTAAATAATAAAAAATTAAATAAAACTATATTTCAAATATGACACACGGTGAAAAAAAAAAACTAGTTTTGTGCTGAAAATTATAAGAAGATTATAACATGATAAAGTGGAAAATGCGGGGATACAAACTATACAGTGAAATCAGATTGGGTCGGGCACATGGCTAAAGCAATCCATCTACCCATCTCTTTGAAGCCCATTGTTTAGATGTCAAATTCGAAAAAAGGGAAAACCTCAATTAAGGCCAAATTATCAATTACATCCCAAGCCTATGAATTGTATCAATTAAGTCCTACACATTTCCTATATTTCTCAATCGTGTCCTTTTTTTAATTTGTTTCATAACTTAAGTTTAATTTGCATAATATA